>CAJDWT010000004.1_pt1 | contig 40672 bp, 53 predicted proteins | sample 7391671 | NCBI WGS metagenome assembly CAJDWT01 (sample SAMEA7055729, study PRJEB34461) | soil metagenome | biome: terrestrial ecosystem; feature: Peninsula; material: soil | place: Antarctica | collected 2016
GCGGCGTGAAGCGCCAGACCGCCGACGTGTGAGGACCCGATGAGCGAGACCAAAGACAGCGCGCCTGCCGCACCGACCGACGCCAAGCCCACCAGGGAGCTGGCCGCAGCCAACCCGCTCGAGATCGCGATCGCGCAGCTCGCGCGGTCCGTCGACCTGGGGTTCCGCGAGATGCGGACGGACATCCGGCTCGTCACGAGCGACGTCGGACAGGTGAAGGAGCGGCTCAGCGTGATCGAGGGGCGGACGAGCAGGCTCGAGAGCGCGACGTCGCCGCCGCCGCCGCTCACGAGCGACCGCGTGCGCGCGGTGATCGAGGAGCACCCGTCGCAGCTCGACCTCGAGACGCAGACGAAGCTGGCCTCGGCGCTCGACGAGCTCGCCGCCGAACGCGCGAAGCGTGAGCAGCTCGAGGCGCTCGCGGCCACGAAGAGCGACATCGCCGGCGTCGCCACCAAAGCCGACCAGGCGATCGCGAAGGTCGACTCGCTCACCTCGAGCGCGGCCACGAAGAGCGACGTCGCCGGCGTCGCCACCAAGGCCGACCAGGCGATCGCGAAGGTCGACTCGCTCACCACGAGCCAGGACCTGCAGCTCGAGATCCTCAAGCGTATCGACCGCCTCTTCGACCTCGTCGACCGGATCCGCAAGCACCGCCTCACCAAGCTCGTCGTCGGTATCGCGACGCTCCTCCTCGCCACCTACGCCGCCTCGAAGGGAATCAAATGAACGCCATCACCGGACACGTTTTCATCGTCGCCTTACTCGTCTGCGGATGCAGCGCGCCGCAGACGCCCGCGCAGAAGTCCGTCGAGGCCGACACGACCTACGCCGGCGAGATGGCCGCGTGCGTCGCGACGTCGACCACGCGCGAAGCCTCGCAGGCCTGCCGCGCCGACGTCCGCCAGCGCTGGGGCGTGGACGGAGGTGCACTGTGAGCGCCGCCGACCTCGTGAGCGCGCTCGCGCCCGTGGGCCTCGAGCTCGCCAAGCTCGGGATCGAGGCTGCGCGCGGCGAGCACAAGGATCCCGCGGAGGTCGTGCGCCAGCTGCTCGGCCTCGGCGTGAAGCTCGTGCCTCCCGGCGAACTCAAGGAGTTCCTCACGATCGCCGGGCGCATGCACGCGGAGTCGATCGCGAACGTCCTCGAGGAAGAGAAATTCGGTCCGCCCGACGATGACGGTGAACCGTGACCACCTACGCGGGCGACGAGACCAGCTACCCGGCCTCGCTCACCATCCCCGACGACCTCTCCGACGAGGACGCCGCTTCGGTGAACGTCTCGACTGAAGGCCTTGCCGACAGGACGGCATTTCTGAAGTACCGATCGGACCGCATCGAGCCGCTCGCGGATCGCGCCGCGCTCGCGGCGATCGCGTCGCCGGCGAACCTCCTCGTACGGCTGGTGCGCGGCTACGGCATGTACACGTTCGACTCCTCCAGCGTCCTCGACCCGAACAACACGTTCGTGATCGCAGCGACCGATGCCACCCCGGGCCGCTGGCTCTGGATGAGCGGCGATCTCGTTCACGCAGCAAACGGCCTCGCGCGGCTCCGCTACGACCAGCAGCTCCTCGTCGCGGACGGAGGCATGCCGACATTCGAGACGCCGCGCAGCTACCAGAAGACCGTTAGTCTTCACGACTACCGCGTGACGCCACTCGACGTCGCGCGCGCGAAGAGTGCGGAGTTCGTCCCCTACTGGGAGAGCGGCACGCAGTACGGCGGAACGGTGCTTCCGGTCGACGGCGACACGAAGTTCGCCAACGGAGTGCTGACGTTCCAGGTCGGCGCAGCCGGGTCGGTCTGCCAGGGAGCCAGCGTGTGCCTCGATCCGTACCTGCACGACGGGTCGACGCTCGACGCGATCACTGCATGGCTCAAAGCCGGCCCATCGCACGGGTCTCTCCCTACGACTCAAGCCTCCATCGGGATCTTCCGGCGCGACGCTCAGACGGCCGCGCTCGAGTCGCTCTACTCGGCCGACTTCAAGAACGACGCCCAGGCGACGGTTGCGGCGTACCAAGCCGCGCACGCACTGCAGCTCGTGACCACGCAAAACAACGTGATCCAACGCTCCAACTACTCCTACTTCGCGCAGGTCTGGGACGAGTTCGGGGGCACCTCGCAGCCGGGGCTCACGGTCTACAGTCTCCAGCTGATCTTCAGCGGCATCACCGACATGGAGTTTCCGTGACGCGGCAGGCGCTCCGCGACGTCTTCATCGGGCTCACGAACTCGTTCGAGGGCGGCATTCCGTATTTCTACTTGGATATCCGCGGAATCGTGACGATCGCGTACGGCAACGCGGTCTTCACGGCCGCGGATGCCGCCCGCCTGCCGCTCATGCACCCCGGCGGCGTGCAGGCCACGCCGGGCGAGATCATCGCGGCATGGACGACCGTCCGTGACGACCCGTATGCCGCGGCCGCGGGCGCCGAGCAAGGAGCGAAGAAGCTCACGTCGCTCCGGCTCACGCGCGAGGGGATGGGCGCGATCGCGCTCGCGAAGCTCGACGCGAACGAGCTCGCCCTGCGCGCGCGCCTCCCCGACCGGTGGGACGACCTCCCCACCTGCGCGCAGCTCGCGCTGCACTCGTGGGCGTGGGCGTGTGGCGCGGCAGCGCCCTACCCGCACATGTTCGCGGCGCTGCGCTCCGGCGACCTCGCGAGCTACACCAGGGTCCTCGTCGACGGCGTGCCGACCGACGTCCTCACCGGCGGCGCGGCCTTCGAGGTCCACATCAACGAGACGACGCCCGAGGGGCTCGTCAACAGCGGGCTCATCCCGCGCAACGCCGCCAACAAGATGCTCCTGCGCAACGCGCAGCGCGTGCGCGACTTCCACCTCGATCCCGACCTGATTGACTGGCACGAGCTCGTAGGCGTCCACGACGCCCCCACTGTGCGCGATCTCGAGAACCCGGCATCGAGCCCCACGATCCACGTCGATCCGAGCGCGTACCTGCGCCCCGACGACTGGCTCAAGGGCCGCTGACGAGCGGGCGAGCGTGAGGCACCCGTACCGCGAGCTCGGCGCACGACCACTCTGCCCTCGCTACGTCACGGACGCGGACCTGCGCGCCGCCCTCGTGGAGCTGCTCGAGCTCCCGGCGCGCGACCTTGCGCTCATCGCGTGGCCGCGGCACGTGGCCGGATGGCTCATGCTCCGGTAAGCAGCACAGCACCGGCAGGCCTTGCTAACGGCACGCGGAGGCGCGAGCATCGTCGTCATGGGGAGCCGGTGGCCGAGTGTGCTCCTGTTCGGGCTCGCGCTGGTGTGCGGATGCGGGGCTACCCCGCGCGAGGAGCCCTCGCCCGACGCAGGCGGGCCGGCGTCGTACGTGCTCACGTCGCGTTCCGCGATGGGGGTCGGGCCGTTCCTCGAGCACCTCCCGTGCAACAACTACGGCGACACGCTCGTCGATGGGACGTGCAGCTACGAGAATGGCGGCCCCGTCGAAGGCTCGGAAACCTCCGGCGAGGATGCCTACGGCTGGTTCTGCGGCGGGGACTCGCCGCAGGCCTCGCCGTACGGCTCGGTAGTGATTCGCGTCGTCTGCGAGCCAGCGCCCGCGAAGCCGCCGCGCCATACCCCTTAGGGCCTTAGGGGGTTGCGCTCTGGCCGCGATGGAGCGCTCATCAGCGCGATGAACTACCCGCCGCCGCCGCAATGGGGACCTCCGCAACCGCCTGCGAGGCCGCGGATCGGGTGTGGAGGCCTACTGTTCACGGCGATCGCCCTGCCGTTTGTCTGTTTGCTGGGATTCTGCGGGTACGTCTTCTCGGGGGTTGGAGCACCGAAGACGGCCGCTGAGAAAGACGCCGAGGCGCAGCTCCAGGCCGAGAACGCGGCCAACCGGGAGGACGCCGCCGTGCAGCTGGCGAAGCGCCAGGAGCCATGGAAGGCCAAGACCCGCACGGCCTGCGGTCTCAAGCCCGACGCCCCGATCTATCCCGCGAGCACGCGCGAGCTCGCGAAGATGTGCGTCGACCTCGTCAAGGACGGCCTGAAGGTGCCCGGCTCAGGCAAGTTCCCCGAGCTCCCTAGCGAGAGCGAGACCGGGGGGCTCGTGACGCCGGATGGCTGCCGCTACTCGCTCGACTCGTACGTCGACGCGCAGAACGCCTTCGGCGTGGTCGTGCGGACCCGCTACCGGTGCTCGTATGATCCGACGACCGGAGTGCCGAGCTACAAGATGCTCTGAGCGCGCGCGTACTCCCTGGGGAGTATGCAAAATGTCCCAAGGAATCGTACGCAACTCCGAGGCGTCCAGAGTCGATGGAGGTCACGATGACGCATCGACAACTTGCGACGCTCCTGTTTTGGCTCGACCGCGTGCCGCCGTGCACAGCGCGATGGGAGGTCGAGGCCATCGTCCTCGAGGCACTCAGCGACGCGCGTCAGTCGCCGTCGATGCATCCCGTCTCTGGCTTCTTCGTGCATTCCGTCAAGGAGTGAATGGCGCAATACTGAACTGTCCACGCGCTACGCGACGCGCCCCGCCGCGCCGGCAGAGCCGGTGCAGTCCCATCGCGGCGGCGTCGATCTCGACCTCCAGGAGGGCGGCGACACCAGAAGCCGTGACCGGCGCGCGTCCGGCAAGCAGCGCTGCGATGCGCTCGGGGATCGACTCGGCATCCCCATAATCCCACGATGCGATGTCCTCGCCGCGCGCCCACGCGTCGAGCGTCTCGACCCAGCGTCCGTACGAGATCCGGCCCTTCTGCAGGAGAAGCATGGCGCGATCGAGGTCGCGCGCGTCGCTTGCCGTGACGCGGCCTGATGCGACGCAGATCACGACGGGGCCCGAACCGGCAGCTCGATCGCGATCGTGCTCGTGCACGCCGCGCAGTCGCGCAGCTCGAGGGAGAGGTCCTCGTCGGCCTCCTGGATGCCCACGAGGCGGAGCGTGGCCCACGCCGCCATGTCGTAGACCTCGCCGCACGAGCAGCGCTTCGGCGGGCGAATCGTGTCGGCGAGCTGCTCGTCGAGCGTCATCGCGGCCTCCGATGCGTCGACGCGTCCGGGCACGTCGCGAAGTGGCTCGTGCCCTCACCGTCGACAGGCATCTTTCGGCCTCGGCTGGTGACGATCCAGAAGACCGTCATCTGGCACGAGCGACACTTGCTCGCCGGCGTCCCCGGCGGGATCTGAAACAGCAGCGGAGGGCGTGCGGTCGAAGGACCATTCCAGCCGAGATCGGCTGGGCTGTTCGCGGGGGGCTCGAAGAGCGAGGGCTGCTCCGTCGCCGTCGGCGGCTTCTTCACGTCGTCACCAGCGAAAGCAGGCGCTCGTACGTTCGATGAGCGGCGGCCTCACTCTCGCCGCCCGCGTCGGCGGAGAGGAGGTCCCGGCGCGAGCACTCGAGCGCGAGGAGCTCGTCGCGAGCGCGGAGCACCTCGACATATGCGAGACCCGCACGCCCAGGGTCCGCGTCGTCGCCGTGACCGGCCGCGGCCTCGAGGTGCGCGAGCGCAGCGTCGAGGCGCTGCCGCGGGCTCCCCGCGCTCCCCGCGCTCACCGCGCACCTCCGGCGACGGGCGCATGCGCCGCGGCTCGCGCGCGACGAGCCGGTCGGGCACGCAGGCCGCTACCGCTGCACATCCGGCACACCCGCGGCCCCGGCTTCACGCCGCTGCCGCGGCAGTTCTTGCACTTGACGATCGGCTCGTGTGACATGCCGTATCATTTACACGTGTACATGTTTCGTGCAACGCGAGCGACACACGGACGTGTGTTCATGTCGCGTAGCTACACCGAAGAGCCGCGCGAGTGCGCGGACTTAGCCGTTTCGCGAGCGCGCGCTCTTTTTCGCTGGCGCCGGTCTCGGATGGAGCGGAACGACGTCGCTCGCGCGGTCCGCGGCGCGCTCCCGCTCCTCGTCGCCGAACTTCGTGACCCACCACTTGATCGGTCGGGCGTCGTGCTCCGGGCTCGTGTAGCGCGCGACGACCGCATCGATCGCGATCGCGTCGTAGGAGAGGCGGCGAGCGACCGCGATGGCGACGGCCTTGTTGCTCTGGGGCTCCGCGAGCGCAGCGACGACGCCCGACTGCAGAAGCAGGTCCTCCGCGTCCCGGAAGCCGAGCTCGCGCGCGAGATTGTTGGCGGTGGCTCGCCCCATCCCCACGTGCGGCAGCGCGCTGAGAAGGCGGCCGGCGTTCTGCTGCTTGATGCCGAGGATGCGGCCGACGGCGGCCTGATTGAGGTCGCGATCCTCTTTTAGCTTCCGGACGGCCGCGCGCAGCACGCGGTTCTCATCCACGGAGAACGCTTCCTGTTTTCCGGCCATGCCGAGAGAGTGACGTGCCACTTGAACACGTGTGGATGTGTTCTGCCCCAACATTGGGGTTGCATGGCAATCTGTACACGTGTACGTGTCAGTCATGGGTACCAGCCGCAAAGTGGCCGCAGGACATCGAGCGACCGTCTTCAGCACTCGCCAAAACAGGGCGCTCCGCAGTGCGCTGCGTGCGCTGAAGAACTCTCGCAAGCTTTCTCAGCTGTCCGTCGGGCATCTGCTGGGCATCGCCCAGCAGAACGCGGGCCGGCTGCTCAAGTCTCAGGGAGCCGGCTTCTCGTACGACACGGCGACGAAGCTCGCGTGCGAGCTGGGCTTCACGGGCGTCGACGAGTTCTTTCGCGCGAAGCGGCTCACGGCGCCAAGCGAGGTGGCCTCGGCGAGAACAGGGACCGACGGCTGACCTCGTGATCACGATTCAACGGTTCTAGCTCCATCCAGCGAAGGGGCGAGGCCGGACGCTACGAATTACACGAATGGGTGTGGGCTGCATGCGTGCGCAATACATGTACGTGACTCGCGCCAGGAGGAACGACGATGGCGACGAAGAAGGACGAGACGACGACGGGTGACGAGGCGGAGGGAGCACGCGACTTCGCGGTGTTTCTCCGGCACATCGACGACGGCATCCTGCACACCGATGCGTCGAGGGAGCTGCAGGCGCTCGCGGCCAAGCTCTACGAGTTTTCGCAGACCTACGGCGGCGTCGCGAAGGGCGCGCTGATTCTGACGGTGAACCTCTCGGCGCTCGAGAACGGCACCGTCGACGTCATCGCCGACGTGAAGGTCAAAGAGCCGAAACCGAAGCGCGCGCGCTCGGTGTTCTGGATGACGAAGGGCAACAACCTCTCTCCGGACAACCCGCGGCAGCAGAAGCTCCCGCTCCGCGAGGTCCCCGCTGCGCCCAAGGACAAGCCCCGCGACGTCGCTGCCGACGGCGCCCCTCGATCCATCTGAAAGGAACCCTGCCCATGCCTCCCGATACGACCGTCAACAACTTCCGACCCTCCGAGACAGACGCACTCGCGAAGCTCGTCACCGAACACATTAGGCCGTCGCTCGTCGAGCTCGACGAGGTCGGCCGGAGGATCCTCGTCCTGCCGAAGGGGTTGGAGACGCACTCGATCAAGAACCTCCTCGACGAGTACCGCACCGCGCCCGAGCGCAAGATCGGCGTGGCGATGCTCGGCGATCTCGCGTCGTTCATCGCGCACGCGCAGCGTTTTGCCGACATCGACAGCGCGCTCTTCGCGAGCGCAGATCCGAAGCGCCCGACGCTTCTCTCCGTGCTCGACTACCACGAGAAGTCGGAGGCGGGCGAGCCGGGGGACCCGCGCTTCGGGCAGCACCGAGGCTTCTACGCGTTCCCTCTGAGCGACGAGTGGCTCGCGTGGACGAGCAACAACGCGAAGGGGATGCTGCAGCAGAAGTTCGCGGAGTTCGTTGAGGATCGCATCGTCGACATCCTCGGCGATCCGACGCGGGCGGGCGCTCGCGCGCGCGACGTCGCGGAGAAGATCCAGGTGTCGTTCGCGCCGGCGTCGCGGCTCCTCGAGCTGTCGCGCGGCATGTCGATCCGCAGCAACTCGAAGGTCGCGACCGCCCTGAACCTCGCCTCGGGCGAAGTCCAGGTGAGCTACGCGACCTCGCACGAGGACGAGGGCGGCGGGAAGATGAACGTCCCGGCGGCGTTCCTGATCGGCATCCCGGTCTTTCGCAACGGCGACCTCTACGAGCTGCCTGTCCGTCTCCGGTACCGGCTGAGCGAAGGCGTGCTGTCGTGGTTCTACGAGCTCTACGGAGCAGACCGCATCTTCGAGCACGCCTTCAAGGAAGCGTGCGAGGCCGCCTCCCAAGCGACCGGGCTCCCCCTCTTCGTCGGCGCGCCGGAGGTCTGACCGATGGCCGTCCCCGCCGGCGTGATGACCCTGATGCCGCAGAGCACGGCGAAGCACGAGCAGATCGATCTCGCGACCACGCAGGCGGTCCTCGAGCTGCGGACGGCGCTTCGCACGCTCGACGCCCTCCAGCACGAGGACCTCGAAGGTCGCGCGGACGTGTACCTCGAGCGCCACGCCGACGACCTCTCCGCCGCGCGCATCAGGCATCTCGGAGCGCGCGCGAGCCTCGAGCTCGTGCTCCTGGGCGACGAGTGACACTCGCGCGCTATCCCCTGACGTGGCCACCCGGGAAGCCGCGGTGCGCCAGTCGCCGCGACGCCGACTTCAAGGTCGACTTCGGGCGAGCGCGCGACGAGTGCCTGCACTCGCTCGTGCTCCTGGGCGCGCGGAACGTCATCCTCTCGACGAACGTGCCGCTCCGGCAAGACGGTATCCCGTACGCGAACATGGCCGAGCCGCACGACCCGGGCGTAGCGCTCTACTTCGACCGCCGCGTCGGCGGCACGAACGAGCTGCGCGCGTTCGCGTTCGCGTGCGACACGTACCGGAAGGTCCGGTGGAACCTCCGCGCGATCGGCGCGACGATCGAGGGGCTGCGCGCGATGCAGCGGCACGGCGCGGGGTCGATGCTCGAGCAAGCCTTCACCGGCTTCGCGGCGCTCCCGGAGGCCGGCGCCTCGCGGCCGTGGTGGGAGGTGCTCGGGGTTCCGTCGTCGGCCTCGCCCGAGGCGATCCGCCTCGCGCACCGCGAGCTCGCTCTGCTCCATCATCCCGATCGCGGTGGCGACGTCGCGCGGATGGTCGAGATCAACCGCGCTTACGCCGCAGCTTTCGATCCACGGAGGTCGTCGTGAAGACGCTGTCGCTCCGCCAGCCCTGGGCGTGGGCGATCCTCCACGCCGGCAAGCGCATCGAGAACCGCGGGTGGAATACCCACTATCGCGGAGACTTCCTCATCCACGCGTCGCTCGCGAACAGCGCGAAGGAGCACCTCGAGGCGGTGAAGTGGATGGTCTCCCGCGGCTTCGCGCGGAGCTCGCTCGTCCCCCTCGAGACCATGGAGGCGGTGTTCCTGCCGCTCGCCGACCGCGCCGGCGCGTTCGCGGAGCTGCCGGAGGTGCCTCCGATGCACGAGCTGCCTCGAGGCGGAATCGTCGGCGGCTCGCGCCTCGTCGACGTCCTGCGCCCGTCCGTCGACGGCAAGCCGCGCGCGCCGTGGCACATCCCGACGGAGTACGGGCTCGTCCTCGCGTCTGCCGAGGAGCTGCCGTTCCGGCCGCTGAAGGGCCTGCAGAAGTTCTTCGAATCTGACTCGCCAGGCCGGCGGGTCGCCCCGTGATGCCCGCCCAGGAGACCGCCCCCGTGAACACCGACACCGTGCAACAGAAGACCTCGCGCGCGCGCAAGATGCTCCCGGACGCCGTCGCGCACGTCGGCGAGCTCGCGATCATCCTCGGCATCCCGATCGGCGACATCGACGAGAGCCCGACGCAGCCGCGTCGCGCGTTCCGCGGCCTCGACGAGCTCGCGGAGCAGATCAAGCTGCGCGGCGTTCTCCAGGCGCCGACGGCGCGGCCGTCGCCGACGACGTCAGCTCGCTACGAGCTCGTCTTCGGCGCTCGGCGCTTTCGCGCGGCGAAGCTCGCCGGGCTCACGGAGTTCCCGCTCGTGGTGCGAGGGCTGAGCGACGACGAGGTCCTCGAGATCCAGATCGTCGAGAACAGCCAGCGCGAGGACATCCACCCGCTCGAGGAGGCGGACGGGTACCGCTCGCTCCACGAGAAGCATGGCTACAGCGCCGAGGAGATCGCGGCGAGGGTCGGCAAGCCCCTCGCGACCGTGCGCCAGCGGCTCAAGCTCTGCGCGCTGCTACCCGCGGCGCGCGAGGCCTTTCTCGCCGACAAGTTCACGACGGGCGTCGCGCTCGCCCTCGCGCGGATCCCCCACGCCGACCTGCAGGCCGAGGCGTTCTGCGCCGTCCTCGACCGCAACGAGCACCAGCATGAGCCGTCCGAGGCCCTCGAGCGCCGTCCGATCACGCTCCAGGACGTGTCGTGGGAGCTGCGCTCGGACTACATGCTCGTCCTCGAGAAGGCGCCCTTCGACCGGACAGACCCGGACCTCGTCGCCGGCGCGCCGGACTGCGGATCGTGCCCGAAGCGCACCGGCAATCAGCGCGACCTCTTCGCCGACATCGCCGCGAAGGATGATCTCTGCACGGATGCGAAGTGCTTCGCATCGAAGAAGGACGCCGCGTGGGAGAAGCGCGAGGCCGCGGCCAAGGCGAAGGGGCTAAAGGTCCTCACGGACAAGCAGGCGAGCAAGGTGTTCTCTCCGTACTCGGGCGGCCACCTTGCGCACGGTTCGGGCTTCGTCGACCTCGCGGAGAAGACGTACTCGGACGGCGCAGCGAAGACGAACCGCGCGCTCCTCGGCAAGTGCGACGTGCCGATCGTCGTCGCGCGCGACGCGGACGGGCGCGCGCACGAGCTCGTCGCGGAGGACGACTTCCGGCGCGTCGCCAAGGCGGCCGGTACGTCGGTGCCGAGCTCGTCGTCGCGGCGAGCGAACGAGGCAACGGCGGCGGACAAGGCCCGGCGCGCGCGCGAGGCGAAGGCGCGCCTGACCGCCGAGGCGGAGCTGATGTCGATCGTCAACCACCTGGCGCACGATCCGAATCCGAAGGCCATCGACGGACACTTCTGGTTCGTGTTCGTGAACGAGATGATCGACTACGTGTGGCAGGAGACGCGGGTTACCGCCTGCCGCCGCCGCGACATCGATCCGAAGGGCAAGGATGCGGGCAAGCTGCTCCGCGCGCACGCCGCGAGCCTCAGCGAGGACGAGGCGCGCGCGATGTCCGTCGAGCTCCTGCTCACCGGCCGACAGGATGGCCCCCTGAAGGCGTTCCGCGACCTCTGCGGCATCGCGAAGGGCGGCGATCTGAAGAAGGCGCCGCCCGCGAAGAAGGGGGCGGCGAGGAAGCCAGCCGCGGCCGCGAAGGCGCCCACGAAGGGAACCGGCAAATGAAGGTCTATCTCGGAGATGGCTGCTACGCCGAGCTCGCCAACGACGTGCTCGTCCTCACGACGAGCAACGGCCTCGAGGACACGAACCGCATCGTGCTCGAGCCAGAGGTTCTCGTGGCCCTGGAGTTCGCGCTCGAGCGCCTCACGCCGGCGCGCGCCCGCGTTGCGGTCCTCGAGGCCGAATGCGAAAAGCTGCGACAGGTCGCGCGCGACGGAAGTGGGCGCTCCGGTGGAGCCGTGGATGGCGATGAAGCCGGAGCGACCTGCGATTCGAAGGCCTGCACGCGCCCGCCGGCCGGGTGGACGTGCACGCGTGACGAGGGGCACGAGGGGCCTTGTGCGGTGTGGGCGTCGCGATGAGCCCCGCCCGCCCGACGGAGGACGATCGGCGCTTCATGACGCCCGCGGAGATCGCCGACGAGCTCGGCGTCCACATCAACACCGTCTACCGCCACCTCCGCGAAATGGGCGCCGTCCGCGTGGGTCGTATCCTGAAGGTTGCCCGCGTTCGATTCGAACAATGGCTCAAGCGAAACGAGGAGTCTGCATGTCCCGCATCTTCCGCCGAGGGAAACACTACTACTGCTGGGTCCCGCGCCCCGAAGGCGGCACGCGCCGGCAGGCGACCGGATGCACGGACAAGGAAGCAGCTCGTGCTCGCGCCGCTGAGCTCGAGCGAATCGCCGTTGATCCCGAGCGTGCGGCGGCGGCGCAAGCCACCCTCCGTCAGGCCCTCGAGCTCCTGATCCGCGACCGGACCTCGAAGGCGAGCGCCGGCAAGCGCTCGCAGGAGACGGTCGGCTTCTACGCGAAGAAGTCGGGCGTCCTGCTCGACGGGCTCGCCGCGGTCCTCAAACGCTCGCCGAAGGCGCACATCATGCTGAGCGAGGTGAAGGCCTCGCTCTACGACGAGTACGTGATGCAGCGCCGTGAGGACGGCGCGAGCGAGTCGAGCATCGGCAAGGAGCTGACGACCTGGCGCTCCGCGATGCGCCTCGCGAAGCGCCGCGGTCTCTGGACGGGAGACATCGAGCAGGTGTTCGAGAAGGGCTTCTCGACGGAGTACAAGCCCGGCGAGCGCTTCGCGTCGCCCGGCGAGCTCGTGAAGCTCTTTCACGCGATGGTTCGGCCGGTGGAGTACCGCAAGCACGGCGTCTCGGACGAGCAGCTCGTCGAGCTTCGCGCGCGGTTCGACGCCGGCGAGAACCGCAAGGCGCTCGCGAAGTCGTTCTCGATCTCGACGGCGACGCTCTGGAAGATCGGCTCGCAGCGAGACGTCGGCCAGGGGCCCGTGCAGGGCCACGACGCGTTCGCGATCGTCGCGTTCGCGATCGCGACCGGCGCAGAGCCGTCCGCCGTGTGGCGCGCCCGTCGTAGCGACGCGGCGCCGGACCGCTCGAAATGTCTCGTTCGTGGATCGAAAAACGCTCGAAGAAAGGATCGCCCCGTGCCGCTGCCGCTCTTGCCGTTCCGCCTCCTCCTCGATTTCGCGCTGCGTCACGGCAGCGGGACCGGCGAGTTTCTGCTCGCCGCGAGCATGCGCTCGAACTTCGGCCGCCGGCTCCAGGAGGCGTGCACCCGCGCCGGCATCCCGGGCCTCACGCTGACCGATCTCCGGCGGACGCACGGCAAGTGGCTCCGGCTCTCCGGCGTGACGCCGTCGGCGATCGGCCCGTCGCTCGGACACGCCGACGGCCGCATGGCGGAGCGGGTCTACGGCAAGGCCTCGGCGGAGGAGCTCTCGACCGTCATCGAGGCGCAGATCGCAGCGGGCGGCCGTGGGCTGCTAATGGGTGATGCCCCCGGTGATTCGGGGGGGTCTCTGGGGGTCTCGGGTGACCCGGAAGTATCACTTTTCCCGGCGAATCGTAGTGCCCAGACACGGAGTCGAACCGCGGACACGGGGATTTTCAATCCCCTATCACCCCTCAGCAACGACGCTCGCGAAGCGGATTTGCGCACTTCGTGGGCTGCTAATGGGGAGGCCGATCGGGTTGAGCCGCTCGAGCACGTAGAACCCGAGTCTGTTCGCGGAGATGCGTCCGATCGGCCAGAGGGGCTCGATCGCGTACCAGCGTCCGCAGGCGCCCGTCCTGGGCCCGCGAGCGCCGGACCTCGCCACGGACCACGAGAGCGAGGCGAAGCCGTCCTGGTGACCGCTCAGCGCGGCACGGCGGCCCTGGCGGTCGAGTGGGACCTGCTCGACGGGCAGCTCGCGAAGCTCGACGGTGAAGGCGGTGGCTCGTGAGCGGGCTGATGACCCCCGCCGAGTTCCTGCCTTGGGACAGGCCTCCGACCGACTCTGAGCTCCGCGCAGAGTGCCTCGAGCGTCTCGAACAGTTCCAGCGCGAGGACGGCTTCGACATCTCGCAAGCCATCGCCGCGGTGCACATCCAAACCGGAGATGTCCTCTTTAGGGTTGCTCAGGAGCTCCGTAAGCGTGTCCCTGGCGCGACGGCGGGAGCACTCGGCAGGGCTCTCTTCGAAGCCGACGAGGAAGTGCGAGCGTTCGTGCAGAGTCGGGTCGATCTCGGTGACCCGGCCCTCGCGGACGCGACGGCGAGGAGAGCCACGGCCTGGGCCGCCGCGATGCAGATCGCATGGTCCCGTGACGAACTCGGCGCGCGACGGCGCTACACGAACCTCGCGCGCGCGACGATGCCTGGCCTCGAGCGAGGCCTCAAGTGAGCGCGGGTACGCTGATCGAGCGGGCCGTGAAGGCAGAGGCGGAGGTCAAGCGACTGCGCCGTGTCCTCGGCACGATCGCCGAGCTTGCTGACCGCTGCGAGGACTGCGACGCGACGCACGCGACGCACGTGACGACGAGCTCGCTCGGCCACTTCCTCTGCGCGGACTGCGCGAAGCTCGCCGACGAGCAGTACCGGAAGGCCGAGAGCAAGGGCTGCGGCAAGCACCCTCGCATCGAGGAGCACGAGCAAGACCTGGCGGTGAGGTTGGCACTCGCGGCGCTCGGCGAAGGTCTCAGCGACGCGTCGTCGTCTACGACGTCGCCAGCGACGGGAGCCACCACGTGAGCCGCACACCGAACGTGCGTCGTGGGCGCAGCTCGGCCAGCCTGAACGCGCGGCGTGGGCGTAGCTCGGCCGACCGCGCGCGCGCCGTGTCCCCCGACGTCCTCGCCCTCATCGTTGCGCTCAGCGCCGCCGGCGGGAAACAGAAGGCGATCGCCCGCGAAGCCGGCGTCTCGCAGGCGCACGTGTCGCGCGTTCTCGCGCAGCACCCCCGACTCGACGAAGAGCCGGTGGGCGTCGAGGAGCCTTCCTGATGCTCTGGGTCAAGAAGGGCACCCACGTCATCGACCACCCGCGCTTCCTCGAGGCCGGTCCGATCGGCCGTGACCTGTGGGACTGGGGGATGCTCTACGCCGGGGCGCACGAGACGGATGGCGAGCTCCCGATGGTCGCCATCATCTCCTCGCCGTGGGGCGCGGGCGGCAAGGCGAACATCAAGGTCGCAGCAAAGCTCGTCACCATCGGCCTCTGGGAGAGGACCGACGAAGGCTTCCGCATCTGTCGATGGGCAGAGCAGGGAAACCAGACGAAGGCGCAGATCGCTACCGACCGATCCGCAGCTCGCGAGCGGAAGGCTCGTGGTGCTCGCGAGCGGAAGGCGGCTCCTGGTTCGGGAATGGTTCGGGCGAACTCCGAGCGAACGAACACGAAAGTTCCTACCTCTACCTCTTACTCTTCCTCTGAGTCTGGATCTCCAGATCAGATCGCGTCGGCGGTCCCTCGGGTGCTCGGGCTCGACGGCGAGGGCGGCGCGGCGTGGCAGGCGTGGCGCGACGGCATATCGCGCACCACCGGAAAACCAGTGTCGGAACTCCGGCCGTCGGACAAGCCGGACCTCGTGGCGTTCGCCAACGCCCACGCCGGCGGCTTGCGCGGCGAAGCCCTCATGGCCTGGATCGCCGAGACTGCCGAAGCCTGGGCACGGCAGTACGACCCTGCGTTTGGCGGGTTCAAGCCGGCACATTGCAAAACCTGGCTCGACGCTGGGCGCCCCCCACGGCCTGCGCGCACCGGGCCACCCCGGCAGCAACTCGGCTCGCAATCCAGTGCGCCGTGGATGACCCCCCAAAACTTCGACTTCGCCGCAGGTGACAAGTGACCGATCACGACAGGGCCGACGACGGCGAGCGCGACGACAACGGCGACCGACTGGCGGTCGACCTGGACACACGCAGCGGCGGCGGCACGCTGGCGGACATCCTGGCAGCGACCACGGCGAACGTTGCCCGGAGCCGAGTGAACCTCGAGGGCCGAGCCGCCGAGCTCGCCGCGCACCGCGCGGGGTGTCTGGCCGAAGAGTGTCGGACCTGCGAGCGGGTCAAGTGCTACGGCTGCGGCGCGACCAAGCAGGGGCTCGGCGGGCTCTGCGCCGCGTGCGTCGAGCGCGAACGGTACGACCGCGCCAAGGTCCGCGTGTTCGCCAGCATCCCGAAGCGCTTCCGATGGGCCATCGACGGCAACCTGTCGGCGCTGGCCGGGCGCGTGAAGCTCCCGCCGGCCCGGATCTCCGCGGCGCTGGCGTGGGCGGCAGGGCTCGGCGCGACGCCCCCGAGCCTGGTTCTCACCGGCGAAACAGCAACCGGCAAAACGTCGCTGATCGTCGCGATGTTCGCTGCCTGGTTCGCCAGGCACCGCAACGAGCAGACTCGGTTCGTCGCGGCGCTCGAGCTCGGGCTGGCTCGCTCGCGGCAACCTCTCGGCCACGGCGACCCGCCGGCAGTCGTGGCGGCCATCGAGGCGCCTCTGCTGATTCTCGACGACCTCGGCATGGAGTCACCGATGCACGCCGACGTGCTCCGGCAGGTGCTCCTGGCGCGGCACAACGAAGACCTTCCGACGTGGGTGACCACGGGTCTGCTGCACCCTGCCGTGGCCCAGCGCTACGACGGCGGCCTGGCGCGACGGCTGTTCGAGTCAGCCAAGCATGTCGCGCTGGGGAGCGCGGCATGACGACGTTCTCTCCGTCGCCTGCAGTGAACCCCGACGAGTTCGACCCGGGCATCCGCGCGACCGTGCTCTGGCTGCGCGTGAACAGCTTCAACACGACCGACTCCGGTGACGGGGTAACGAAGCTTTCGTCGCTGACCCCCGAAGAGCAAGCGGAGTGCGGTGTCCTCGATGTGCCGCACGTCCACATGTCCGTCGACGCGACGGATGTGATCTCGCAAGCCCACCGCCTGGCGGACCTGCTCTTCGACGCAGGAATCGTCGTTCAGTGTGACGTGCAGGTCACCTACAGCCCCTTCGATCAGGTCGCTACGCTGTCGCTCTACGGCGTGGACGACGCGAGGCTGAACGCTGCGCTTCGTCGCCCCGTGACCTAGCCGCGGGGAAGCACCGGCAGACGGCGCTTTCCGATCCCGCCGTCCGCGGCCTCACGGAGCGAAGAGAGCACGCCCGAGGCCTCCAGCCTCGCGAGGCCATTCACCTCGATCTGACGAACGCGCTCGCGCGTCAGGTTCAGGATCGCGCCGACGTTCTCGAGCGTCTCGCCGCCCCGACCGGCGACGTCGAGCGAACACGACGTGCCCGGTGGCAGCTCGTCGGGCTCGAGGTCCGGGAAGTTCAGCTTGATGGCGCCCGTGCGCGGCGAGACGTCGAGGTAGAGGTGGTGCGAGCAGCCGACGAACGGGCACGGTCTAGGCACGCCCGCGCACTCCGCACGCGTTGACGGTCGCTGCACGGCATCATCGCCCTCGAGCTCCGGGTTGAGCGCTCGTCCGAGTTCGAGATCGCGCTTCGCCAGGCGTTTCACGCTGATCGTCTTCGCGCGCACGTCGCGCTTGCGGCGGGACCTCAGCTCGCGCGTCGAGGGGGTCTTCGGCGGTGCCGAAAGCTCCGCGACCGGCTCACTAGCCCTCGTGTGCGAGCTCGGGACAGCTCGAGTCTCCTCGTCGCGCGGCGTCAAGAGTCGAGCTGACTTCACTGCTCCCCTTCCACGTGCGCGGTGAGGCGCAACAAAGGCAGTATCCTAACGTGGAAAAGAAAGGTGCAAAACAAACGCGGAAGTTGTTCCACCCCTGCGACCCAGCGCTACCCCTTCGAGGCGGCGCGACGATCCCCCAGAAGGGCGTCAGCACCTGGCGCAGCAGCAGGAGGCGACCGATGGCGAGCAAGAAGAGCGCACGAAAGACCGCGACGCCCGTGGCGACGACCGTAGCAGAGCGGCGGCGGAGCATCCGTGGATCCAAGGTCGAAACCGTCGAGCCCCGTGCGAAGAAGTTCACGATCGACCTAACGAAGCCCGGCGCTCGAGACGCCCTGCGCGCCCTCTTCCCGTGTCCCTTGGTCGCCACCATGCTCGACGGCCGGGCGCAGCCCGAGGTCGAGGCCGCCGCGCTCGAGTACATCGCGCAGCGCGACCTCGAGAAGGTCGCGAAGACGAAGAAGGAGATCGCCGGCAACGTCCTCTGCAACGCCATCAAGTCGGCCACCGGCATCACCGGCGACGGTTGGAAGGCGACGTGGGACATGTCGAAAGGCAACGTCGACTGGGCTGGTCTCGCGAAAGAGAAGGGCATCACCGACGCGGAGATCGCGGACTACCGCAAGCCGGCAACCCGCGGCCTCGACGTCTCCGAAGTCGCCGACGAGAGCTGAGCGTGGAGCGCGATCGGCCGCGCCTGCCGCCCGACGATGAAGGCGACGAGGAGCTCCTCGCCCGCCGCGGAAAACTGATGAGCGGATGGAGGATTCGGATGGACACCACGGACCCGAAAGCAAAGGAGACGGAGCCGCGGCTCCCCGCAGCCCACGACAGCGCGCCGCCGCTCGAGCTCGGCAAGGGCTACGAGCTCGGCCCCGACGGCGTGCGTGAGCTCACGGCCGCCGAGCACGATGAGCTCCGTGCCGCGCAGCCCGCACGGTTGGGGCCTCCGCACACGTACAACGTTGGTGACAGCGCGTGGTTGGCGTCCACCTCCATGACGCCGACAGGCATGAAGCGCGCGAAGACCTTCGTGCGCGTGGTCGCGGCGGCGATAGGCCTGCGCTACCTCGTGAGCCTCGGCAACGGCCTGACGATGCCCTGCGAAGGGGCATACCTGACCCCGTTCGAGCCGGACTCCGACCCCGAGAAGCGCCGCCTCTACACCCCCGGCGACGTCGAGGAGGTCACATGAACCGCGAGGAGCGCCGTCAGTTCGCGATGCGCGTGCGGCGTGGGCTCGCGAGCGAGAAGGAGATCGAGGCGTCATTCGCGCGCCGTCGCGCGGGACGCGGTGGAGTAGGGGCTCCGTGGGGGACCTCTGGATCGCCCACCTACGTCGCGCCGGACGGTCGCGTGCTCGCCTACACGGAGAACCCCAGCGCCGTGAAGGGCGTACGGCTCCTGCCTCGAGGCGAGCGGCGCCGCATCGTCGGCGCGATCGCGTGGAGAGTCTTGCGCCTCCGTGCGCCGGCGCTGACGAGCGACCTCGTCCAGTACTACCGCAGGCTGGCGCGCGCGGCCCTCAAGGAGACGCGCGCGCTCCGGAAGGCACACGCGCTTCCGGTGACCACGTGACTCTTCCGTCGTGCAGCGACGGCGCGATCCACTGCGAGCTCGCCGACGGCGAGCGGGTGACCGTCCTCGTCTCCGAGGGCGAACCGAAGCTCGTGTCGAGGGGCGCCGATGCACAGCTAGCGGTCATCCGTTCAGACGGCACGATCGTCCTCGAGCAGGTCAAGCGCGCGCGCGTGAGCAGCACATCCGTCCGCCACGCGGCGCGGCGAGCTCGCCGCCTGTCGCTGGGATGGGACCGATGACGTGGCCTGAGGCTCTCGCCAGAGCGACCTTCATCGTGATGGGTACGCTCCTCGCGCTCGCATACATCGCGCGCATGGGAGGCCCGCCTAGGCCAGGCGCGGGGCCTTCACGGGCACCCTGAAGAACAGTCTGGGGCGTTCCAACGCCGGGGGGCGTCGCGAAAAAGCCGCGGGCGTCCCGTCCAAACGATTCATTCCGGACAGTTCCGGACACCTTTCCGGACGGAGGCACGCGTGGCGCGACGGAGATCGAAGCTCGAGGCGGCGGACGCAACCAGCGAGGGGTCTCGCCAGCTGCGCTCGCTGCTCGTGCGCCAGACGTTCGGCGCCGTCGCGCGGAGACTGGTGTGCGACGAGGGCGCCGTCCGGCATTACGCCCGCGAAACGCGCAAGCCCAGCCACGAGATGCGCGTGCGGATCTTCGACGTGCTGGCGATCCCCTACGACTCCTGGGACGAGCCGCCCTCGAGCGATCTCTACGCCGGCGCCGATCCGTCCACGACGCGCCGAGAGTGATGCGCGCGAAGCCTCACGTGCGTCGTCGACCGTCCGGAACTGTCCGGAACTGTCCGGACTATCGAGGGCGATTCCTCGCGATCTCGCGCCGCGCTCGCCAGGCTTACCCGGTGAGCTGCCGAGTGTGCACCAGCGCTGCGCGCGCGCGAATCGAGGCGTCCTGCAAGGTCGCCGACGTCGCCGACGTCGCCAGCGAGTACGGCGTGAGCAAAATTGCGCTCGTACGTCACCTCGCCTCACACGCGTCCGCGGCCGCGCCACGGGGAACCAAAGGGAAACCGCGTGCGGTCACCTCTCCCGCACGCACCTCTCGCCCCGCACGGCCGCGGCCGCCCTCTCCAGCCCCGAAGCCCCCTCCCGTGCTCGAGCGCGAGCAGGACGCGGCGAAGGCCTTCGCCGACAGCGACGACGCTCCGGTGACGTCGCGGAGCCCGACTCCGCATCCGACGGCGCGCGCGGCTCTCGACGAGATCGCGATCGAGATCAAGACGCTCCTCGCGGACGTCAACCGGGCCAAGGACGTCGCCTTCGGCGACAAGGCCGCGGCCATTCGCACCGCGCTCCAGGCTGCGCGCCTCATGGCATCGCTCACCGGCGAGCTCGGCGCGACCGAGGCGACCGTCGCGAGCTCGCCGTTCTTCCGGCGCATGCTGCGCGTCATCCTGGACGCCGTCGGCGGCGAGCGCTTCGCCGACGCGAGGCAAGCCATCATCGAAGCGCTCGAGCGCGAAGAGCGCGGCGGCGGCATGGTCCGCGAAGAGCAGGTCGCGGCGTGACGCCGACGACCGCCCAGGTCATCCAGCGGCGCGGCGGGCGCGCGCGGCCGACGTGCATCAGCGCGGCGCTCGACGCGCTCAAGGAGCTGCACGCGATCGAGTCGGGCATTCGCTGGCCGAGCACGCGCTACCAGGCCGACCCGGCCGCCTTCGCCCGCAACATCATCGGGCAGCCCGTGTGGTCCAGGCAGGTTGAGATCCTCGAGGCCGTGCGCGACTACGACCGCGTCTCCGTCCGGAGCGGCCACAAGATCGGCAAGAGCAACACCGCGGGGATCCTCGCGTGGTGGTTCTTCAGCTCGTTCGTCGACGCGCGCGTCGTTCTCACGTCGGTGACGGCGCGCCAGGTCGATGCCGTGCTCTGGCGCGAGGTGAAGAAGATGCGCGCCAAGGCCGGCCGCTGCGTCGACTGCAAGCGCAAGGACCTCGAGCGACCCGAGGAGGTGCGCCGCCGCTTCCCTGCCCCGCTGCCGTGTCCTCACTCGTCGCTGCTCGACGCCGGCAGGATGCCGGACCTCGCGCGATCGGGCTTCCGAGCCGACGACATGCGCGAGATCGTCGGCTTCACGGCGCGCGAGGCTGAGGCCGTCGCAGGCGTCAGCGGCGAAAACATCCTCTACATCCCGGACGAGGCGAGCGGCATCGAGGACGCCATCTTCGAGGCGATCGACGGCAACCGCGCAGGCGGCGCGAAGATCGCGCTCTTCAGCAATCCGACGCGCGCCGAGGGAGAGTTCTTCGAGTCGCACAACAAGAAGGCGCTCCGCGTCGACATCCACGGCAATACCGTCGGCTTCTACAAGACGATCCACGTCTCGAGCACGGAGACGCCGAACGTCGTCGAAGGCCGCAAGGTGATCCCGGGCCTCGCGACGCGCGAATGGGTCGAGGAGAAGGCGCGCGAGTGGGGCGTAGACAGCGCGCTCTACAAGGTCCGCGTCCTCGGCGAGTTCGTACTCAACGAGGCCGGCAAGATCTGCTCGCTACACGAGCTCACGCTCGCCGAAGGCCGCTGGGACGAGACCGAGCCCGACGCGTCCGACCGGCTCCACATCGGGCTCGACCCCGCAGGACCTGGCGACGCTGGCGACGACAGCGTCTTCGCGCCTCGCCGCGGGCTCAAGGTCTACGCTGTCCACGTCCCGCAGACGGGGCTGACCGCCGAGGCCCACGTCACCGAGCTCCTCGTCGTCATCAAGGCGCATCGTCGCCGGCGAGACCTGCCTCCGGTCGTCAACATCGACCGCGACGGGCCGATCGGTGCCGAGATCTACGGCCTCCTTCGCGCGTACGAGGACCGTCACCCGCACGCGTTCAATGTCGTCGGCGTGCGCGGAAGCGACCGCGCGCGGCGCGAGCCGGACATCTACGACCGCCAGCGCGACGAGCTCTGGGCGAACTTCGCCACGTGGCTGAAGGGCGGCGGAGCGCTCCCCGAAGACGCGCGGCTCACGAAGGAGCTCCACACCCCGGCCTGGTTCACGCCGTCTGGCTCGGCGAAGATCAAGGCGACCGGCAAAAAGGAGCTCCGAAAGCTGTTAGACGGTCGGTCGCCGGACCGCGCCGACGCCGTCGTGCTGTCGTGCTGGAACGGCGGCGGCGTGGCCGACGACGAGTCAGCGCCGTCCCGAGGTGGGCCCTCGAGCGGCGGCGACTACGACGACGAGCTTGGCGGGCGCGATGAGCGCGTCTTCGACCCCTACGGGGGCGCGCGATGAACAACGCGATGAACCTCGTCGTCACGAAGCCGACGGTCGAGCCTCCGCCCATCAGCATGTGGGGCCGCATCGCCTCGATCTTCCTGCCGCAGGTGCAGATCCGGCCGCCAGTATCGATGTACGAGGGCGACGAGGAGCAGGCGCGCAAGGAGCGTCCGTACCAGACGACCTCGCAGACGCGGTGGTTTCAGAGCGATATCGAAGTCGCGATCCACCTCGCCGACTCTGGCGATCTCAGCATGGCGGCGCGGCTCTCGCGGTCGATGCGCCGCGACGCGACCTACGCCGGTTTGCTGTCGACGCGCTCAGGCGGGCTCATGCGCCTGCCGAAAATCTTCCGCGGAACACCCGAAGTCCTCGCCGACCTCGACGCCCAGGACGAGGTCGGCCTCTTCGACCGCGTGCACTCGCCGAAGGAGCTCGAGCTCTTCGCGGCGGACGGCATCGCGCTCGGCGTCGCCATCGGCGAATACGTCTACGTCGCGGGCTGCGACGAGCCGACGTTCGTGCGCCTCGATCCGGAGTTCCTCCGGTACCGCTGGGCAGACAACGCGTGGTTCTACGTCAGCGTCGCCGGCTGGCTCAGGGTCACGCCTGGCGACGGTCGCTGGGTGCTGCACATGCCCGGCGGCTACCAGCAGCCGTGGACGAACGCGCTCTGGCCGTCGCTCGGCCGCGCGTACGTCGCGAAGGAGCACGCGTACAGCTACCGCGAGAATTACTCCGGCAAGATCGCGAACCCTGCCCGCGTCGCCGTCGCGCCTGAGGGCGCCGGCGAGAAGCAGAAGAAATCCTTCTGGGACAAGGTCCTCGGCTGGGGCCTCAACACGGTGTTCGGGCTCCCGCCGGGCTGGGACGTCCGGCTCATCGAGTCGAACGGTCGCGGGTACGAGGTCTTCTCCGAGACGATCACGTCAGCGAACGAGGAGTTCATGATCGGCGTCGCGGGGCAGACCGTCTCGACGACGGGCGGCGCCGGCTTCCAGAACTCGGACATCCACGCGACGATCCGGACGGATCTCATCCAGGGCGACGGCGATGCGCTCGCCGCGACGCTGAACATCCAGGGCATGCGCCCGCTCATCAATCGCCTCTACGGCGCTGGCGCGCGCGGCATGGTCGCGTGGGACACGCGCCCGCCGGCAGACCGCAAGGCTGAGGCCGACGCGATGAGCGCGGCCGCGGCCGCCATCAACGCCACGAACACGGCGCTCGCCCCGTACGGCCTCCGCGTCGACGCGAAGGAAATGGTCACGCGTTTCAAGATCCCCTACACGGTCATCGGCGCGAACACTCTCGAGCCCGGCGCTCCAGCGAACACGGACCCGAACGACATCGCCGACGCGTCGGTCACGCCGATCTCGCCGCCGACGGACGAGGCCGCCTCCTCGCTCGCCGAGAAGATGACCGAGCACGGCGTCACGCGATGCGAGCACGGGAGCAGCAACCGATGCCGCCTCTGCGGCGTCGAGCGCGTGCGCGACTTCATCCCTGGCGAGGACGGCGAGCACGCGTGGCAGGTCGCCTGGCGTCCGATCCTGACGTCCGCGCCCACCAGGCACGCGCACCCCGCGCTCGTCGCGGCAAGGACGGCCGCATGAGCATCCCGCAGCTAAGCCTCGTGCCGCCGCAGCCGGCGCTCGTTCGCTGCTCGAAGTGCCGGCAGGTCCTCCCCGCGTCGGACTTCGGGCCGGGGAAGAAGAAGAACGGGCTGAACTCCTGGTGTCGCCAGTGCCATCGAGGGGTGGTGAGCCAGTGGCAAAAAACGGAGACCGGACGAGAATCCAAGCACGAGTACCGGTCCACGAAACGCTCGAAAGATAGCGAGGCTCAGGGGCACAAAAGTCGATTGCGTGCGCCTGGGGGCTGGCAACGCCGGCAGGTGCAATGCATTCGCTCGCGCGCAAAGCGGCTAGGAGTTCCCTTTGACCTAACGGTCGACGACCTCACGATCCCAACGTACTGCCCGGTGCTTGGCATCCTTCTGCTCATCGGCGACGGGAGGCATCGCGATGCGTCACCGTCGGTCGACCGGATCGACCCGGCGCGTGGCTACGTACGCGGCAACGTCGCGGTGATCTCGAATCGAGCGAACCGCATCAAGAACGACGGCACCACCGAAGAGCATCGCCGGCTCGTCTCCTGGATGCAGATCGTGGGGGCGCCGTGACCGTCACTCAACGGACTCTTGCGAAGCGCGCTACGACGCGCCGCGTGCGTGTGCGCGCGTTCGCGCTCCAGGAGCGCGTGCCGCCCGCCGAGATCCAATTCTGGGACCTCGGAGACAACCCTACTGACTATGGCATGCACAGGTGGACCCAGCGGTCGGCGGCCGACGTGATGGCCCGCTACGACGCGCGCGGCAACCCGCTTCTAATCGACGTCGAGCACAACGGCGCGCTCGTCGACGGTGAGCCCGCAGTGACCGGCGGATATGCACGGCTCGAGCTGCGCGCCGGCGCGCCGTGGCTCGTCTTCGACTGGTCGGCATACGGAGCCGAACAGATCGCCACCGGTCAACGACGCTTTTTATCTGGCGAATACGACGTGGATCGGACCACGGGGGAGATCCTCGCCCTCTACCGCGTCTCGCTCGTCGCCGACCCAGGAACTCACCGCGCGCGAATGCTCGCGGCCGCAAAACAGGAGAAACGCATGGACCCGACGCTCGCAGCCATCATGGCAATTCTTGGATCGGTCTCGGACCCCGCGGCCGCGATCGACTCGATCAAGTCGCTCGTATCGACGCTCTCTGGCGGTGACGCTGCAGGCGGCGACGACGACGCAGCCGATGGCACCGATGCGGGTGACGGAGCGGGCGCAGAGCTCGCGGCCGCGCCTGGCGACGCCACATGTGGCGACGCGCCGGCCGACGACAAGAGCAAGGACGACAAGGACAAGGTCGCGGCCGCTGCGAAGCCGGCGCCGCTCGCCAAGACGGGCGCGAAGCCCGCACCGGCCCCGTCGCTGGCGGCCGTGGCGGATACGTCGGCCGTCGACAAGGTTGCGGCCTCTGCGGTGCAGCAGGTCAGCAACGCGCAGCGCGATCACCTGATCGCGACGCAGGGTGACCGCCTCGATCCGTCGATCCGCCGATGGGCGAGCTCACAGCCGCTCGCCGTCGTCTCCGGACTGCTCCACGCGGCGCCGGCGAAGCTCTCTCCGCCCGGAGCCGTGGTCGCGACGCAGGGCGCGACGCAGGGCGAGCCCGCGAAGCCGAAGGGCCTCGAGGGCCGCGAGCTCGACGAGCTGAAGCAGAACATGGGCACCTTCAAGGCGGCGACGCCCGAGGTCCCGCACGTGACGCCGGCAGGCGTGTTCGTCCTGCCGACGGTGACCCCCAGCGCATTCCGAGAGCGGAAGCGCGTCGAAGCTGCCGCGCTCGCGGCTGGAAAGGCCGGTAAGTAATGGCTGCTACTCCCCTCACGAAGCCCCGTCCGGGCTCGGTTCGCGCGATCAACAGGGACAAGCGCCCCATCGCCGCCGTCGCGGTCCAGAAGGGCGGCCTCGCCGCGTGCGTCGCTGGCTTCTTCCAGCCCACGAGCGGCGACCCCGACGAGGTCGTCGTCGGGCGCTTCTACCAGAGCGTCGACAACAGCGGCGGCGCGCCCGGCGACAAGAGCGCCGACATCCAGTTCTTCCGCGAACGGAACCTCTTCCTCGTCGACAACGACGGCGCCTCGCCCGTCCTCATCGCCGATCGCGAGAACGCGTGCTCGTTCCTCGACGACCACACGGCCACGTCCTTCAACGCCGGCAGCGGCTCCGGCGCGACCGTCTACGACGTCTCGAGCGAGGGCGTGTGGGTCGAGTTCGCATACCCGTCCTCGCCGGACGACGCGGGCGTCCCGCGCATCCAGAAGGGCACCACCACGCTCGTCGCTGGCACGAAGGCCGTCACCGGCGTCGTGCTCACCGCGGGCTCGAGCATTCAGCTCGCGATGCGCGATCCCGGCGCCGGAGCGCTGACGACGTTCGCCTCCCTCGATGCGCCGGTCGCGAACCGGAACACCGCCTCGGGGCAGTTCGTCATCAACGCGATCGACACCGGAAAGGCCGTGCTCGCCACGGCCGTCTGCACCGTCGACTACCTCATCATCGGCTGAAGGAACACGATCCATGAAACTCACTCCCGAATTTCTCGTCTCCTTCGAAACCGAGATCGTCGGCGTCGTCACGTCGAACTGGCAGCGCGTGCAGGAGAACCTGCAGTGGGACCGCCTCATGAAGGTCCGGCCCTCGTCGACCAAGACGCAGATCCTCACGTGGCTCCTCGAGACCGCGGCGATCTACCCGGAGGGCGACGGCGGCAACAAGCGCTTCGACGACATGGTCGCGGCGAGCTTCAGCTTCGAGCACACGCGCTCGGGCAACGGTCTCCGGCTGACGGCCGACGAGATCAAGTACAATGTCATGAAGGACAACCCGTCCATCGGCGCGCTCGACTACGCCAACAAGTGGGCGCGAGACACCGGCGCGGCGTCGGCGTACCAGCCGCAGAAGACGCTCTTCGAGCTCATTCTCGCGGGCACCACGGCGACGGGCTACGACGGCGTGCCGTTCTTCTCGACGGCGCACCCCGTCAACCCGAGCGGCGGCGGCGGCACGTACTCGAATCTCATCCCGAACGTGCCGCTCCTGGTGACCGGCGGCTCGAGCGAGCAGGACAACTTGCTTGTCGGCCGCAAGAACCTCGGCAGGGCGCTCGCGGCGGTCCGCAAGCAGCGGTTCGTCAACGGCGTTCCGCGCTACCTCAAGCCGACCACGCTCGTCGTCCAGTCGGACTTCGCCGACATCGCGACGATGATCGTCAACGCCGGCTTCATCGCGGCCACGTCGAACACGTCGACCGACCCCGCGAACCCGAGCAAGAAGCTCGAGGTCATGGTCGCCCCCGAGCTCGACAACGAGGCGGCGGGTACCTACTACATCGGCGTCGAGGACATGCTGAGCGACGAGCTCGGCGCGTTCATCTGGTCGGAGCTCGAGCCCTACTCGATCCAGACCTACGGCCCGATGACGGAGGCCGCGCTCGGCCGCATGAAGCAGTTCGAGTGGCTCAACGACGGCCTCAACGAGGCCACGTACGGCCACCCGTACCAGTTCTATCGCTGCAAGCCCGGCGCGTAACCGCGTCGTCATCTCCCCATTGCCCCGGTAGGCCTCGAGCCCCGGGGCTTTGGGGCTGTGAGCACCCCGCTTCTCGACACCCAGGGCTTCCAGGATCGCTCGTCGATGCCGCCCGAAGAGGTGGACGCGATCGAGGCGAAGTACCCGGGGTTCCTCGCGCGGCGGCTCGCGGTCAACACCTCGCGCATGTACGCGCAGCTCTCGAAGCGATACGACGTGCCGTTCCGCACGGCGCCGCCGGAGATCGCGCTCGGCTGGGTCGTCGCGATGACCGATCCGGACATGTACCGGCGACGCGGGTGGGCACCCGCCGAGGAGCAGTCCCTCGAGATCGAGCAGCTCCGCAAGGACGCTCTCGCAGAGATCCAGCTCGCCGCCGACGCGCAGAACGGCCTGTTCGATCTGCCGCTCCTCGAGGACTCGAACGAGACCGGGATCTCCCGCGGCGATCCGTTCGGCTACTCGGAGCCGAGTCCCTACGACTGGCTCGACGTGCAGGCGGAGGCGCTCCGTGGCCGCTGACGAGTCAGCGCTCGACGGCCTCGCCGCGAAGCTCGACGCCATCGCCGGCGTCGGCGGCGCGATCGCGGCCGATGCTGCGCCCGGCGTGCAGGCGGCCGCTCGCAAGACGGCGGCGGCGCACACCGATCCCGAGGGCAAAGCCTGGGCGCCGACGAAGGACGGTCGCGCCGCGCTCCCGAACGCCCCGAGCGCCATCACCGCCGTGGTCAGCGGCACGACGACCGCCGTGATCACGCTCATCTTGAAGGGCGTCTACATCTACCACCAGCGCTCGAAGTCGAAGGGCAAGAAGGGCCTCCCGCGGCGCGTCATCCTCGACATCGAGGACGTCCCGCCCGCGATTGCCCAGGTGATCGCCGAGTCGGCGAAGCGCGTGCTCCGCCGCACGATGGAAGGCCGCCGATGAGCAGCGTCCAGATCGTCTCGGCGATGCCGCAAATCGTGGCGGGTATCCGCGCGTACTTCGACGGGATCGGCGAGGGCACCGTCGTCGCGTTCGGCTACCGCGAGCGCGCGAAGCAGATCAACCAGGGGCTCGGCAGCGCCAATCGCGTCATCATCCTCCCAGGCGACCCCACCGGCGCCGGTGGCAAGATGGGCGCGGCGCCGAAGGACGTAGGGCTCCGCGACGTCTTCGACCCTGCGGCCGCGGCGGACGCTCCGCGCGTCGCCGTCGTGCGGGCGCTCGCCAGCTGGGAGCGGCAGTTTTCCATCTCCATCTGGGGTTACGACGACTCAGCCGCGCGCGACGAGCTGCTCCAGGCCGTCGCCGTCGAGCGCCTGTTCGAGCAGACCCTGCAGGCGCTCGAGCAGATCAACGGCGCCGGCGGCCCGAACCTCGTGTGGGGACCGACCACGTGGACGGTCCCGAAGGAGACAACGCACGGGAGCGAGCTCCTCGTCGGCGTGACGCTGACGCTGCCTCTGCTCGACGTGCCCGACAACGATCTCGCGTTCCCCGACTTCGATCTGAAGCGCGGCGCGGCGACACCATGAACAGGAGCGACGACTCGAAATGACCACCCCCAGTATTCGCGTGGCGAAGCAGGACGGAAACACGGGCGTAATCCGCCCGGGTGCCGATGGCATCACGGCGTTCGTCGCCGCGAGCTCGAGCGGAGACGTCGACTCGCCGTCGATGCACAACGATCCCGGGCTCGCCCAGACGGAGTTCGGCGACGGTCCGCTCACCGACTACCCCGCGTACCTCATGCCGGAGACCGGCCGCGGCTCGCTGCTCTGCCGGAGCGCAGCCTCGACGTTGGGCGCCTACAGCGCGATCGTCAAGGCGGGCGGCGGCACGGCGGCGCCGGCGGCCACCGCGAGCACGTATCCGGTCGACGACTTCGACGTCGTCATCAAGTTCACCGGCAACGGCGCGCTTGGCACGGCAGGCGTCAGCTACCAGTGGTCACTCAACGGCGGCAAGACGTTCTCGGCGCTCACCGCGCTCGGCGTGGCGCTCATCATCACGATCCCGAACACCGGGATCTCGATCACCATCGGGACGGCGACGCAGACCATCCTCGACGGCGAGACCGTGTCGTTCACGACGACCCGCCCGATGCCGAACAACACGGATCTCCCAGCCTCCCTCGAGGCCCTGCGCGTGACGAGCTCACCCTTCGAGGCGGTCGTCATCGACGGCGAGTCCGACGACGACACCGTCGCGCTCGTCGCGACGTGGCTCCTCTCGCTCAACAACATGGGGAAGTTCCCCGTGGTGTTTCTGACGGTCCGTCCCATGGGTGCCGCCGAGTCGGAGACGGCCTACAAGGACGCGATGGCGGCGCTGATCGCCAGCGCCGTCTGCGACGACATCGTCCTCTGCGCCGACGAAGGCGACATGGTCTCGCAGCTCCGCGGGATCTCGCAGGCGCGGCCCTCGGGCTGGGGCATCGCCGCGCACGCGATGAAGTTCGATATCGGCGTGGAGCCGGCGGAGATCGGGCTGGGACCGGTCACCGGCGTCTCCATCACCGATGCGCGCAACAACCCGCGCCACCACAACGAGGAGAAGACGCCGGGCCTCGACGATCTCCGCCTCACGACCTACCGCACCGTCGAGGGCGAAGAGGGCGTCTACATCACGAACACGCGCCTGCTCTCGGCGAGCGGGAGCGACTACGTCTTCCTCCCGCACGCGCGGTGCATGAACCGGGCGGCCGGGATCACCGTGCAGGTGCTCCGCAAGCGCCTCTCGCGCGGCGTCGCGAAGGATCCGAAGCCCGGTCCGCAGGGGCAGCGCTACATCGCCGAGCACGAAGCGAAGCTCGTCGAGGCGCTCGTCCAGACGGCGATCGATCCCGCCCTCCAGGGCAAGGTCGACGACATCAAGTTCTCGCTCTCGCGGACCGACGACATCAGTTCGAACGGCTTCGTGAAGGTCCACTGCTTCATCGAGAGCGTCTCCCTCGCGTACGTGAAGGAGTTCGACGTCACGGTGAAGTACGTCAAGCAGATTTCCCAGGCGGCAGCGCAGTGAAGGAGCAGCGATGATCGATCTCGTCCGTCTGAACAACCGCGTCATGAGCGCGAAGAGCGTCAGCTTCAGCATCGCCGGCGTGCCCTACCAGGGGATTCTCGCCGCCGACTACGCGGAGAAGCTCGACAAGGAGGTCGTCTACGACGCCGACAAGAGCGGCGCTCCGATCGGGCTCACCGCCGGCAAGTACGGCGCCGAGCCCTCCACCATCACCATGCTGAAGGACGTCTTCATCGCGAAGTTCCTCCCGCAGATGGCGCTGATGTCGCTCGCGAACCTCGCCCCCGGATCGTGGGGCGGCGCCCTGCCGTTCCCGATCTCGGTCTCGTACATCGAGCTGCCGCTCATCCCCTGCGTCGACCTCATGGAGCGGTGCGAAATCATCGCGTCCAAAAACTCGTACGCCGAGGGCATCAACGCGGCGGTCACCATCATTACCTTCCAGCCGATGTCTCTGAAGACGAACGGCCTGACCCTCTACAACAACCTCAGGAGCCTCCTGTGAACACCCTGCTCGACTCCGGGCACGACGCCCCCGAACGCGACGCGCCTCTCGCCACCAGCGCGGCGAGCTCGCCGCCGGCCGACGTCAACGTGGACAAGCGCGCGCGCGTCCTCGCGGCGCGCTCGAAGGCGCAGGCAAAGGCCGAGAGCCGCAAGCTCGACGCCGAGTACGATCGCCTCGAGCTCGTCGAGCGCTTCGAGCGCGAGACCGCTGGCGAGGAGGGGCAGCAGTTCGCGATCCTCGACTGCACCGGCCTCGGCGAGGGCTTCTTCGTCGTGAAGCTCGCGCCGGGCATCATCTGGAAGAACTACTGGGACTCGAAGATGACGGACGTGGATCGCTGCGATCTCGTCACGGCCTGCCTCGCGTACCCCGAGAAGACCGACTACCTCGCCGCGCGCAACCGGCGCGTCGGCATCGACGTCGAGCTAACGAACCTCGTCGCCCGCCTCAACGGCCTCAAGGGCAAGGAGGACGAGGGAAAATAAAGGAGCTCGTCCGCCACGCGCGATTTGGCGACGGCCAACTCGCGGGCGAGCTCGTGGAGGTCCTCCTCGAGGGAGGCCTGAAGGACGCGGAGAACGAGGGCCGATACCTGCGCGCTCGAGCGGGCGCGCAGCTCGTCGGGATGGCGCTGGCGAAATTCACACGAGGAGACGATGGCTAGCGACGAGCTCAGAGTCCCGATCGGCATCCCCGTCGATACGAACGCGTCCGTAGCCTCGGACGCGATCAAGGACCTGCGTGACAGCGTCACGCGGAGCCGGGACGCCATCAAGGAGAGCGCGGATGCGATGCGCAACCTCCGAGGCAAGTCCGACGAGGTGAAGGCCGCGAAGGACCAGCTCAAGGCGAAGATCCGCGAGGAAGAGGCCGCCGTCACCGCGGCGACGCTGAAGCTGCTCAAGCAGGGCGCCGCGTACGACGACACGGCCAAGAAGGCGAAGCTAATGGAGGCGCAGCAGAAGGCGGCCGACGCCGACAAGAAGAAGCGCGCCGACGCCGACAAGAAGCACGCGGAGGAGACGAAGAGCAGCCAGGACGCCATGTCGAAGGCGATCGGAGGCGCCGGCGGTCCGGTCGCGTCGCTGAAGGGAAAGCTCGAGTCCCTCAACGAGACGCTCGGCGGCAGCTCCGGGGGCATGGCGCTCGTCGCCGGCGCCGCGGCGCTCACCGTCGCCGCGCTCGCCGCCGTGGCGGCCGGCGCGATCGCGACGGCGGCCGCCGTCACCAAGTTCATCATCGTCTCGTCCGACGCGCTTCGCATGCGCGAGCTCACCGCGAAGGCGAACCTCAACGGGAACAGCGAGTGGGCGAAGCACCTCGGTGAGCAGGTCGATGCGATCCGCCGCACGGTTCCGATGGCGAAGGAGCAGCTCGAGGAGCTCGGGATCTCGTTCGCGAAGTCGAGGATCGGCGGCCAGACGATGGTCGACTCGATGAAGGCCGTCGCAGGCGCGACGACCGCGGCCGGCGCCGATCTCGGCGCGAAGCTGAAATCGATGGTCGAGCGTGGCGCCATCACCAAGCGCTTCCAGCTCTCGCCGCAAGAGCTGCTCGGCATGGACCTCGACTTCACCGAGGTCGCGAAGGCCTACGCCGCCGGCATGCACATCAGCGTCGAGGCGGCGCGCCGCGCGCTCGTGAGCGGTCGCGTGAAGCTCGCTGACGGCGCGGCCGCGCTCAAGACCGCCGTCGAGAGCAAGTTCGGGAGCATCAATGCGGACAAGCTCCTCGGCCTCGACAACCAGCTAAGCAAGTTCAAGGAGGACCTCGCCGGCCTCACGAAGGACGTCGACCTCACACCGATCCTCAAGGCGATCAAGGGCATCGCCGACAACTTCGACGGCGCGAGCGTCAACGGCAAGGCGATGCGCAACATCGTCACCACGATTGGGCGGGCGATCGGCGTCACGTTCAAGGACGGCGCTCCGGTCGTGCAGGACTTCGTCGACAAGGCCGTGTGGGGCGCCCTCAAGATCGAGAACTACTGGCTCCGCGCGAAGATCGCCTTTGCGGGCATCTTCGGCAAGAACGTCTCGCTCGAGTGGACGCTGTTCAAGAGCGCGCTCGCTGGCGTCACGGGCGCGGCCGAGGGCGTCGCCGCGGCGATCATCCCGGGCGGGCAGGCTCTCTCCGGCCTCGCAGACTCGGCGAAGCTCGCGCTTGCGGCGACGAAGGGCATCGAGACCGGGATCCTCTCACTCAAAGACTCGCTCAAGGACATCAAGTGGGGCGACCTCGGCGGCAGCATCGTCGACGGCCTCGTGGACGGCATCACGAGCCGCGCCAAGCACCTCGTCGATAGCGTGAAGGGTCTCGCGAACAGCGTCAAAAACACGTTCCGCGGCGAGATGAAGATCCAGTCGCCGTCGCGCGTCATGTACGAGGACGGCCGCTTTACCGCGAAGGGCGCCGAGAAGGGCATTCGGGATGGCGTGCCCGGGGTGCGCGCCGCCGCGAAGGAGCTCGCGCCGGTACCGGATGGCGGTGGATCGCTCGGCATCGGCGGCGGCAGCCGCCGCGGTGGCTCCGTGTCGCTGACGTTCGCTCCCGTCATCAACGTGCAGGGCAGCGGCGGCGACGTCCAGGCGCAGCTCCGCGATCCCTCGCTCCTGCAGCCACTCACTGAGCTGTTTCTTCAGCAGGTCCGCGCCGCGGGCTTCGAGGTGTCGACGTGACCACGGGCGCCACCTCCGAGCTCGCTCCGTTTCAGAGCTACATCACGCTCTCGACGCCGGGCTTCGTGCCCCTCAACTCGCCGGGGCGATGCGAGGTCAACGGCGCGACGCGGCCGCTCAAGTACGACGAGCAAGAGGGTTACGGCATCGACGGCGGCCGGCTCACGCTCATCGGGACGAAGTTTGTGCACTTCGAGGTCGAGATCAGCATCTGGACGGCCGCGCACTGGATCGAGTGGCAGCTTTTCGGGCTCATGCTCGTGCCGCCGCCGGCGATCATCGGCCTGCCGTCGGTCACGATGGGCATCGACCACCCGAAGCTCCGCGACGTCGGGATCAACAAGGTCTGCCTCGAGGACCCCGGCGAGTGGAAAGCCAGCGACTCGGGGCTCTGGACGCGCACGCTCAAGTTCATCAAGTGGCAGCAGCCGCGGCCGCGCTTCGCGGCCGTCAAGGAAGGGCCGCCAGGCACCAGCGTGGCGCCCGTACCGCTGACCGCGCAGCAGAAGATCAACGCCGCGCTCGATGCCGAGAACGCCGCGCTACGCACGCAGGCGGGCCCATGATCTCGCTCAACGGCATGAACGGCCTCCACGCGCAGATGAGGATGCCAAAGGACGGAGCCTGGACGGTCGACGTCGACGTCGACCTGGAGCTTCTCCCCGTCGTGCCGAGCGGCCGCGCCGTACTGGTGCTCGGCACGAGCCCCCTCAGCGGCACCGTCGACGCGCGCGCTTCGGGCCGCTTTGGCGCCAAGGCGAGCGTCCGCGTCGTCGCCGGCGGCGGCGGCTGGGACACGCCGGTCCCCGCGCTCAGCCTCGACAACGACGCCGGGGTCCTGTCGACGGCGGTGTACGCCGTGACCGGGGCGAGCGTCGGCGAGGTCGTCCTCGAGCTCGGCCCGCCGCGCGTGCTCGGCGTCCACTACGCGCGCATGAGGGGCGCCGCGAGGCAGATCTTCGACGGCGTCGCGTGGTGGGTCGATCTCCTCGGCATCACGAACGTCGGCCCGCGTCTGCCGCAGCCCGCGCCCATCAGCGCGCAGATCACATCGTGGGACCCCAAGGCGCAAGTCGCCGAGCTCGCCGCCGACGATCTCATCGTCCCCGGCATGATCCTCGTCGACACGCGCTTCGACCCTCTCGTCGTCGACGACGTCGAGCAGACCTTCGACGGGGGCGGCGCGCGGGCGACAGCCTGGTGCTCGCCCGCAGCCTCTGTCTCGGTCGCCTCGGCGCTTGCCGCGCCGCCGGCGCCCGGGTCGGCCCTCGTCAAATCGCTCGTCGCCGTCGCCCGAGGCGTGGTCAACGCGGAGCCCGCGAAGGCCTACAGCTACCGCGTCGTCGTGCAGGGCCCGGACGGCCGCCTCACGCTGCAGGCGACCACGCTCACGAGCGACGCGCCGCTCTTCCTGAAGCTCGTCGACGTGTGGCCGGGCATCCCTGGCGTGAAGATGAAGCTGACGCCCGCGAGCGTCGTGCGCGTCATCTTCCTCGAGGGAGACCGTGCGCGGCCCCAGGTCGTCGGCTTCGATCCGGGCTCGCCGCCGGTGCTCGAGCTCGACTTCGACGTCCTGAAGTTCACCGTCGGCGTGGGCAGCGCCCCGGTCGTCCGGCTCTCTCCGTCGTTCGCGACGTGGCTCGGCGCGGTCGGCACGGCCACGGGCGTAGGGCCGCCCCCGATCGTCGACCTCACCTCCACCAAGCTCTTCACGGATTGACCACCAATGGACGGACTTTGCCTTGACGACATGGACGAATTCGGGCGCGAGCTCGACGATCCGTTCCTCGAGCTCGAGCAGGACGTGGTGCACGTGCTCCTCGAGACGTTCGGCTCGAACCCCGACGACCTAACGCGCGGCGCAGGCCTGCGCTCTGCGCTCTCGGGCCCGGCGAAGAACCTCCTGCGGACCAAGGCGCAGATCGAGGGCGCGTTCGAAGGCGACGACCGCCTCACGAGCGTGAGGGCGGACCTCGCCCAGGGCGACGGGCGCGGATCGTACAAGCTCGCGCTCACGCTCACGCTCGCCTCGGGCGTCCAGATCGCTCGTTCGTACCTCGTCGACAGCCTCGGCGGGATCGGGAGGTCCTCATGATCAGTATCGACGACCTCATCACGCCCATCACCGAAGACCAGTTTATCGAGCGGTTCCTCTCGAACCTCGAGACCCTCGGCCTGAAGGCACGCTCGTGGCGCAAGGCCGGCGTCTACCGCACGATCATCCGCGTCCTCGCCATCATGTGCGCGACGTTCTCGAGCCTCTTCGTTGGCTTCGTGCGCTCGGGGTTCCTCGAGCTCGCCGAGAGACTCTGGCTGACGTGGGTGGCCTACTACGTCTACGGCGTCACCAGGCCCGGAGACACGTACGCGACCGGGCAGGTCACGCTCACGAACACCGGCGGCGGCGACTACACGTGGGCGCCGCAGCAGCTGCGTCTGTTCAATACCGCGCTCAACAAGGCCTTCACGAACTCCGTCGAGGTCGTCCTCCACCCGCTCGCGACGCTCTCGATCGACGTCATCGCGGTGGAGGTGGGCTCGGCGAGCTCGTCGGCTGCCGGCGCCATCGACGGGATCGAGACGCAGTACGCCGCGCAGATCACCGTCACGAACGCTGCTCCCGTCGTCGGCTCCGACGCGATGATCGACACGGACCTGCGCCAGCTCTGCCGAGACAAGATCGCGACGCGCAGCGTCTTCGGCGTCCGCGACGCCTACCGCTACTACATCCGATCGGCGACGCGGACCGACGGATCGACGGTCGACATCAACCGCATGTCGATCTCGCCCTCGAGCTCGAACGGCACCGTGACGATGTTCGTGGCGTCGCCGAGCGGGGTGCCGACGACCTCCGACGTCACCGCATGCGCCGCGAACGCGGACAACGCGCGACCCGACACCGTGACCGCCGTGCTCTCCGCCGCGACGCCGGTGACGATCTCCCGCTCGATCTCGATCTGGGCGGAGAAGCAACCGGGGCTCATCGCCGACGATCTCAAGGCGCTCGCGCTCAAGCAACTCGTCGACCTGAACCGCAGCTACCCGATCGGAGGCATCAAGAAGGATGGCCCTCTGAGCTACTTCTTCGCCGACCGCCTCGAGGGCAAGGTGCAGGGCGCGCACCCGGCGATCTTCGACGTGGACGGCGTCGGAGCGGACGTCGCGATGACGGCCGGGCAGGTCGCGATCCTCGCGGTCACGATCGACACCGTCCACATCGTCGACACGGAGATCCACTGATGGCCGCGCAGATGCGCCTGCGCGACGCGCTGCGGCTTGCGCTGCCGTGGTGGCTCTCCGAGCGCCGCCAGCAGAGCAAGACAGTCGGCTACCGCTTCCTCTGGGCGCTCGTCTCCGTGCTCGATCTCCTCCTCGAGGGCGTGCTCCAGGGCCTCTATGCGGCATGGCCTGGCATGGGGACGCCGACGGCGCTGCCGTACATCGGCCGCGCGCGCGGCGTCGTGCGCGGGATGGACGACACCGACGCGACCTACGCCGACAAGCTCGTGGGATGGCTCGAGCGCGCCGAGCATATCGGCTCGATGTACGCGCTCGCGCGCGAGATCCAGGAGTACCTGCCCGGCCGGCCGCGCGTGCGCGTCATCAACCGCCACCAGAACTGGCTCACGCTCGACCACGACGGCACGGTCACGAAGGCGACCGCGGCTTGGGATTGGGACTCGGTATCGAACCCCGAGCGAGCCCTCTGGTGGTCGGAGCTCTGGGTGGTGATCTACACCGACGCCTTCCCTCACTCGGGTGCGTGGGGCGACGGCCGCGTGTGGGGCGGACGCGACAGCGGCCTCGGTCTCGTCATCGCGAAGGAGAACCGTGAGGCGCTCGACAACCTCGTCGGCGAGGCGAAGAGCGCTCACTCGCGCGTCCGCTGCGTCATCTGGACGAGCGACGACGCGTTATTTGATCCCGCGGTCCCGGCGTCGTGTCCTGACGGCACGTGGGGCCAGTGGAGCCTGCCCGGCTCCGATCCACGCGTGCCGGGCGGCCGCGTGCGCACGTGCCGCTACTGGGAGCCGAGGTAATCGCGATGGCAAAACTCACGTGGCTGGATGACGAATTTACGGCGCCCGATCTGAAGGCGGACGGAGTCGCGGTCGCGAAGCGGCCGACTCACAACTACGTCGGCTTCGACGTCGTCGACGACGGAGAGACGTTGACGTTCACCGCCCCCGGCGGAGGCGACGACGGCAAAACCATCAAGCCGATGGCCGACGCGGACCAGACGCTCACGGACGCCGAGGGCCGCATGGGCCTCGTGCAGACGACCGGCGCGCTGACCGCGAACCGGAAGCTTACCTTCGCCGCGCCCGCAGCCGGCACCAACTCCTACTCCACGCCGGTCCTCAACACGTGCTCCGGCGCGTCGATCGTCGTCAACGTCGGCACGGGGCCGAGCATCGCGATCGAGCCTGGCTCCAAGTCGCTCGTCCAGATCACGGCAACGGGCGTGACGGTGCTCATCGAGCTCCCGCTCGACCCTCGCGATTTCGGCTGTCCGTGGAACGGGACGGACGACGACCTGCCGGGGCTGATCTTGATGCAGCAGGCGATACCCGCGGACCGCCACCGGAAGACGGTCGTGCAGCTCCCGAAGGGGCAAGGGTACTGCTCGGACAATCTCGAGATCTTCCGCAAGTTGAAGGTCGTCGGCCAGGGCAAGGCTCACCAGAACGGGCTCGACGACGAGATCAACGGCCTGCGTTTCCCTCCGTTGAAGGGGATCGTGATTCACGGCACGCTGTCGGCTGCGCAACTCGCCTATTCGGGCGGCGGCGACGCGCATAATACCGAGTTCGCTGGCGTAAACCTGATGTGCCAGGGCGCGATCGTGAGCGATCACCTCGGTAATTGGGGTCGCGCGATGAACCACATCGACACGATCGTCGACGCGTGGCTCGACTCGCCCGCTGTGGCGCCCCTTGGGGCGTGCCTCGTTATGAGCGCAGGGAGTGCTGCCGTTCAGGTGGGTTCAGCCGTTGGGGAGTACTACGGCGACGGTCACGCGAGGAACGCGACGCATGTTGTCTGGTTCCGTTGCACCACAAGCGGGACTAAGGGCACATCGAAGCCGACCGCTATGGAGTACGGCGGCGCGATCACGCTGGCCGACATCGGCACGACGGTCGCCGCTGTCGGCGGCACCGCAGTTTGGACGGTCGAGAGCATTCCCAAGGACTACGCCAACGGCGCCTCCGTTGTTGTCGGTCAGCGCGTCTTTCTTCCTGGCGACAACGCGCACGTCTTCAAGTGCCTCGACGCTGGTGCCGGCATCATGGCGACTGGCGAGGCCACGACGATCGACGTGAGCATGAACGGCCTCGCGCTGACCACGCTCTACGCTGGGATCGTGGTCGCGAGCACCGCTGGATTCCCCCCGTCAGGGATCATCCGCGTCGTCACGTCGGTGGGCTTCCAGTTCGTTACGTACTCAGGCAAGACGTCGACGACGTTTACCGGGTGCGACGTGACGTCGAACTTGCCTACGCCGCTGGCGGGCACGCTGGCCACGGGCGGCGCTGTCACGGGGCCTTACAAGTTGGCGCCGTGGGGCGTCCCCGTCATTTCGCTAAACCAGATGAACCAGCCATCGCACCGAGGCGAGTTCTACGACGTCGCGACGGTACCGGACGGAGCGACCATCGCCGCCGCACTCCCCCAAGCGACGCTCACCGTCGCGAGCACGGCCGGATTCACCAATGCGGGGACTCTGCACATCTGGACGGGCGCGGCGTATACGGCCGTAGCGTACACCGGTCGCACGGACACGACGTTCACCGGATGCACAGGAGGCACGGGCACGATCGGCAGCGGGGCCGAAATCGGCCAGGGCTGCTTCTGGCAAGAGGAGTTCAATGGGGCCTTCTCCGTGCTCGCGTCGTGGGTCACCATCCACGACTGCCAGATCAACGGGGCCGCGAACGGCGCGTGCTGGGTCAATCCGAACTACAAGCGAGGCCCCTCTGGCGGCTCTCACTACTTCTCATTCATAGACAACTACATCCAGAATTGCGGCTCCGGATTTAAGGTCTCCGGCTACGACTGCAACGGCGGTGAGACTGACCACAACCAGTACGATTTTATCGGCGGGGGAAGGACGAACACTGACGGCCCCGCGTACCTGAACATCATCGCCGCGCCCGTGCTCACGAACTGGGGGAGTGGCCGTTTCGGCAATGCGGGGGAAGCAGTCACCGACAGGGAGCTTGGGCTCAACATCCATAAGAACAGCTACGTGCAGTTCTCGGGAGGGTCCGCGTACAGAAACGATTGTTACGGGGCTTTTGTGCCTGTCGGCAATTCCTCAGTGTGGGATCAAACCGCAACGGAGTGCCTGCTCGGCCCCGTGCTCCTATACCCCGCCGTGGTCAGGAATCCTCCTCACGGTGTGAGCCAGAAGAGTTCCGCCGCCGTTTTCGGTACGAACAGCCGCGACATCTTCACGATGGCGCCTATCCGGTCGAACCCATCCAAGTCGTTGATGACGACGGTGGGCGCCCAGAACGGCGACGTCACCGCCGCGTTCAGATTCCAGCACTCGGACGACTCTGCGCCCGTTGACTGGCATTGCTCCGAGGACCTCATGTTCTGGGATCCTAACTGGTTCGTCTTCGGGAAAGGTGCCAATCGTGGGTTCTTCGGACAGCAAGCATTCGCGATCCCACGTCCTAATGCGGGCACACTCCTCCCCGGCGGGCATAGCCTTGGAAGCATCGGCGCATTCCTGATCTGCCAGGACTACGCACACTATTTCTACAACCCGACGACGAACCCTAACCAACTTGGTTTCGCCACGTCGCAATCGGCGATCGGCGATGCCGGGCAGTGGTTCAACGCAGGGTCGTACCTCCTCAATCGTTCGGCCACGTCGCAATCCGCGCCGCTCGGATGGCGCTCGACGGGCGCTGGATCACCAGGCACGTGGGTGCCCTTCTACGCGCCGCAGCGCGGTGAAGACACCATCGCGATGGCCGACGCGAACCAGACCGCCACGGCGGACCAGAACGGTCGGCGCACGCTCGTTCTGACCGGAGCGCTCACCGCCAACCGCACGCTCTTTCTCGCGCTCCCGCCGAGCAATGCCGAGGGCGCCGAGTTCGTCATCGATGCATCCGGCGTCACGGGTCACGACGTCGTCGTCGACGTGGTGAGCAGCCCCGGAACGACCGTGACGATCGTGCTCGGGAAGACGGCGACCGTGCGCACGAACACCAGCGGCGTGAAGCGCCAGACCGCCGACGTGTGAGGACCCGATGAGCGAGACCAAAGACAGCGCGCCTGCCGCACCGACCGACGCCAAGCCCACCAGGGAG
>CAJDWT010000051.1_pt1 | contig 40223 bp, 33 predicted proteins | sample 7391671 | NCBI WGS metagenome assembly CAJDWT01 (sample SAMEA7055729, study PRJEB34461) | soil metagenome | biome: terrestrial ecosystem; feature: Peninsula; material: soil | place: Antarctica | collected 2016
AGAGGTGTCGTCGACAGCGCAGGGACCGACAATCGCTCGCTCACCGCCGTCGCGCCGACCTCGACCATTGTATCGGGTGGCACGCGATAGACCCCGTCGAAGGGAGTCGATCGTCGAGGAACGGAAGGGAGATGAGCGATGACCGACGAAAGAAAGTCGATGTCTAGCCGTGCGCTGTCCGCAAGCGGCGAGGCCTGCCGTGCCGAGAAGACTGTGCTATCTCGGCGACTCCAAAAGCGCGGGGAAACGGCAAACGGCTCCGCAGGGAAGGTCGCTGCGTCGCCTTCGTCCCGCACCGAGGAGGCACCGAAATCGGCGCCCAGCGTCACTCGCTACTTCCTGACGAAACCGCCGGCGTTGTCGTTTCGGCCGCTGGTCTTACCGAGCGTGACGTCGCGTACAGAGCCCAAATGGCGAAGGGTAGCTCCCGGATAGGCCCGCTTCGCAGGTTGCTCCGTGGCTGCTTCCGTCACCTCGAGATCTTTGGTCTGCGCGGTCATCACACGTTCTCCTCCCATCAGCATTACCATATGTTGCCTGCCCCGGGCCGGAGATTCATCCCTCCGGCTGGGCTACCATGCACGTCGTGAAACCGGTTCTTTTACGCTATTTCATCGCTCTGACGACCCACCGGCGACACCGGCGGACGCGTCTCGCTGTCATGCTTCTCGTCCTTCTTTCGTGCGCTACCGTCCGCCACGTCGATGAGCAGCAGGTGCGGACCATCGCAGCCGAAAGGCTCGATTGCGACAAGGAGCTGCTCAAGATTCAAGGCGCCGCGAGCCCCGCCGACGGCGTCGCCCGCTACGAGATCGACGGCTGCGCGCATCATGAAGAGTACGACTGCACCGAGCACGCCAAGGTCGTCGAATGCGAGAGCACGCATCATCGCGTCGTCGGCTCGAACGACCACGGCTCACCGAGGTTGGATGAAGTGTCCGTGAGCGACTACGACACGAGCGGCTGCAACTGTGGGCATCTCTTCGACAGCCACTCGAGCTCACCGGCGACGACGCCGAACCAGTCGGTGAGCCCAACGACGCCCGCGGTCAATCCGCAGCACCGCTGATTCAGATCGCGGGCGCGCCGGCGGGCGCGGTCCGTTCGAGCCATTCGATCGTCGCCTCGAGGTCACTCGCGCCGTTGGCAGGCACGTAGGTGTGGCCGACGGCGCCAAGGTCGACGAAGCGCGCAGGAAAGCCGGCCGCACGCGGCTTCGCGTGCTCGGCTTCGAGCGGCTTGCGCATCATGTCGTTGCGGCCGGCCGCAAACGCGACCCGCTCGACGCCGGCCGCGCGGAATGATTCAGCGGTCGTCGAGATGTCGGCGCCGCTGAAGAGCGCGGCGCGATAGCGACCGCGCTGCGCGAGGATCAAGTTGCGTGCGACGTACGCGCCTTGCGAAAATCCGATGAGGACGCGCGGCGCCTTCGCGTCGATCGCGTTCGGATAGGCGGCGAGCGCACGTCGCTCAGCGTCGTTCTCCGCACGTTCTTGCATCAAGACGGTCCCTGCCCACGATCCGCCGCCTGGCTTCTCTGCCCGAGCGCGCCGTCGCGACGATCGCGGCCGAAAGAAGACAAAGTCCAACCACGACGCGCGCCGCGCGTCTCGAGTCGATCGCCATGACCTGGGCTCCCCGTTTGGCGTCCGCTGCACCGTGCAGCGCGCCTTCGAGGAGGACATCGCGTGAGAGCGGCCGTTCGTGACGTCGGCTCGCAGATTTTTCTTACTTCGTCGGTCTCGCTGTTTTGCCGGACGGAAGGCCGCTGCTACCGGCGGGAGACGAGCCGCCACTCGGGTCCTCGAGCGAGGAGCCCGAAGACGATCCGGGCTTCGTCGCGCGCGGCGGCGCGGTGGACATCGGCCCGGTGAACGTCCGCCCCGACGGACCCGGTGCCGGCGCTGTCGTCGGTGCCGTTGTCGGAGCCAGCGTGGGCGTCGCCGTGGGAACGGGCGCGGGACGAAGCGCGTCCTCCGCCACTTTGCGTGTAGTTTGCACACGTTCGGCGCGATCCCCTTCGGGGTCGAGCGCCTTGGCGCGATCGAGCCCGTCGAGGCACGGCTGCCATTCGAGCGCGTCGCAATGCGCGAGCGCGTTCTTCCGCTCTTCCACCGCCCGCTCGAGCGGCGTCGGCGTTGACGGAACGGCGCTCTCGTCCGGACGAGCGATCGGCTCGTCGGGATGGTGCTCTTGCCACCAGAGAACGAGCAGCACGCTCACGATGCCGAGGGCAGCAAGGGCAGCGAGATCGGCCGCCCAACGCTCCCGGAAGTGACGACGAAGACGGCTGACGCGTTGACGAACACGCGGCGCGGGGAGCCTCACGCTCTCGGCGATGGTCTCGAGCTTGTCGCCGTCGGCCTCGCGGAGGAGCATCTCGAACGTGTGCTTCGCGTCGTCGTCGCGCGGCAGCTCCCGCATCGCCCAGTCGAGCATGTCGTCGAACGGACCATCGTTTGTGACGAGCTCGGGCGAGTGCTCGGGCACGCCGACGGTCTCACGCTTCGAGCGGCGGTGGTAATCGGCGACCTTGTTCCGGGCGATGCCCCAAATCCATTTGCGCATCGCCTCCGGCTCGTTCGGCTTCGTCGTCGCCGCGAGCGCCTCGACCAGTGTCGACTGGACGACATCCTCGACGTCACGCTCCGGAACGCGGCGCCGTACCATGACGGTCAGTGCATTTCGGAAGGTGGCGGAGGACCAGTCGGAAGCCATGAATGCGGGTCGCACGAGGGGACGTCGCGCGAGCGTCCGAGAGTGTGACACGGCTCAGGTCGATTGATGAGCCCGCGAGCCTGCGAGCCGAATTTCGGCGTGGATCAGGACGTCAGTGCGTCGAGTGGATCGCGAGCCAGCGCTCGGCTTCGAGCGCGGCCATGCAGCCCGACCCGGCGGCCGTGACGGCCTGTCGGTAGACGAAGTCTTGGACGTCGCCGGCGGCGAAGATGCCGGGGATGTTGGTTTGCGCGGTGCCCGGCTTCGTCTTCAAGTAGCCGTTGTCGTGGAGGTCGAGCTGACCGGTGAAGAGGTCGGTGTTCGGCGTATGGCCGATCGCGACGAAGAAGCCGGTGATCGGTACGTCGCTCGTCTCGCCGGTCTTGAAGTTCTTCACGCGCGCGCCGGTGACTTCATTCTTGGAGACATCCAAGACCTCGACGACGCCGGTGTTGTAGAGGACCTTGATCTTCGGGTTCTGGAGGACGCGGTCCTGCATCGTCTTGCTCGCGCGGAACTCTTCGCGGCGGTGGACGAGGGTCACGGTCCTGCAGATGCCCGACAGGTACATCGACTCTTCCATCGCGGTGTCGCCACCGCCGATGACCATGACGTCCTGGTTGCGGAAGAACGCGCCGTCGCAGACCGCGCAGGCCGACACGCCGCGCCCCTTGAGGGCGTGCTCGCTGTCGAGGTTCAGCCACTTCGCCTGCGCGCCGGTCGCGATGATGATCGTCTCAGCGACGTGCTCCTCTTTGTCGTCGCCGACCCATACCCGAAAGTACTCCGACTCCTTCTTTGTGAAGTCGACCTTGATCACGTCTTCGGTCCGGATGTCCACGCCCTGATGGATGCCCTGATCACGGAAGGCCTTCATCAAGTCGGGCCCGGTGACCTTCGTGGGGAAGCCGGGGTAGTTCTCGACGTCGTTCGTGATCATGAGCTGGCCCCCGGGAATGCCGCCCTTGACCATGCCTTCGAACATGAGGGGCTTGAGATTCGCCCGCGCCGCATAGATCCCCGCCGTGTGGCCTGCCGGTCCCGAACCGATGATGATGACTTTGCGCGGATCCATTCCTTCGTCCTCTCTCAAAACTTGTACGAGACGCCGACGTTCAGGACGTTGATGGCGTTGGTGATGGTGCCCAGATTCACTGGGTAATTCGTGCGGTACTTCGGGCGACCGCCCGCACAGGTGTACCCATTTTGCGGGGTGCCCGCCGGGTTGCACGCGGTGCCCGCGATGCTGCTCACGCCGGGCGCGTAGGCGTTGTCATTCGACTGCTGCCCGACAAACACGTGCTCGAAGCCGAGCGAAACTTCGACCGCGTTCTTGCGGACGTGATCGAGCCGAATCCGGTACGTGCCGCCGATCGCGAGACCGAACTTGGCGCCGCCCGCGAATGCGAGGTTCTGGTACTGGCTGTCCTGCGCCTTGGTCTCGTAGAAGGTGCCGCCGCGGATCGCGAGGCGGTCCGGGATGATGTTGTAGTCGCCGCCGAGACGAAGCCCGTAGACGTCCTTGAAGTTCACGGGCACGTCGGCGATGGGCGGAAGGCTGCCGCCGGTGCCGTTGACCGGGATCGTCCCGTTCTGGTTCGGATCGCCGGGAAAGCGGATTTCGATCGCGTCCATCGACTTGTTGTTCGCCCAGGTGCCGTCGAGCTCGACGTCGAAGATGTCGTCGGCGAGCGGGTCACGCGTGTGCTGGCGGATCGTCTTGCCCGTGTCCGGGTCGATCTTCTTCATCGCGTGGCGAGGCTTGTGGAAGCGGACGCCGAGCTTCGCTTCCATCGGGATCGCGAGGCGGAGATACGCGTTGTTGCCGTTGCCACACGTGCTGCTGCCGCCGCCGAAGTTGCAGTCCGGCATCGAGGTGTCGCCGTCCTTGACGCCGCCGATGTTTCCGCCCGCGACCTGCGGTTGGTAGTAGTTCGCCTGCGTGTAGGCGTCGCCGCGGGCTTTGATCGAGTCGGACCATTTGTACCAACCGGCGACATCGAGAAAATCGGTCGGGCTGTAGAGCGCGCCGAGCGTGAAGCCGGGGACGAAGTAGTCGGACGCGATGATCGTCGATTGGACGTCGTTGCCGCGCGGGTTCGAATTGTCCTGATTGATCGCGGGGGCGCCGGTGGCGAGCTTCGCCTTGGCGATGCCCCACTGGAAGCTCGCGCCGAGCCGGAGACCATCGATGACCTCGGCGCCGATGGCGAGCGTCGGCGTGAGGACAAACGTGTTCGAATCGGTGAGGAGATAGCGGTTCGGCGCAGGCTGCGGCGTGCCCGCGCCGTCGTTCACGAAGCGCGGCCAGGTCGACGTACCGACGCCGCTCGGGCCCAAGATCGCAAGCGCAGCACCGATGCGGTCGGTGATCTTGTAGGTCATCGCGATCTGCGGATTCGGGAACGGTGCGACGTCGCTACAAACCTTCGGGAACGCGCCGTTCGCATCGGCGAGCGGCTCTTGGGTCGTGTCGAACGCCGACTGCTGGCGCGAAAAGCACGTGTGACCGAAGTTGAGGTTCATCTGCAGCGTAATCTTCGTGCTCTGCCCCGCGAGACCGGCCGGGTTGTAGAACGCGGCGAGCGGGTCGGAGGCACGTGCCACCCAAGCGCCACCGCGCGCCATTTGCTCGGAGCCGTTGTCGGGGAACTCGGTCACGTTGGTCGCGTGCGCGTTTTTCTCGCCCGCGCACAGTGCGAGCGCGAGACAGAGGCCGCTCGTCAGGACACGGAGGTTCCGGTGAGGACGTCGAAGTCGATTCATGGCGGGTAAAGCTCCTTGTCCTTCGAACGGGATCTTCATTCTTTGACCGGCGTCGCTTTGAGCGAAGCGCGCCCCTCTTTGACGTACACGGAGAAACGGACTCGCTTGCAACCGTGGCGTTGAACGAGCGCATCACGATTCTTGCGGAGCGTGTGCTGGAACTTCTCGAAGCTGAGGCCGTCCGTCTGCTCACCGCACTGCTTTTTCGTGCGGATGAACTCCTCATACACGCCCAGCCATTCACGCGTTTCGTCGTCTTGCAGGACGGCCTTGTGCTCGCCGGTCGCGCGCGCGAGCACCTCGTCCGGCACGCGGCCGATCGCCGTCGCTTCATCCGAATCGCCGCCGAGATAGCCGGCGTCGGCTCTTCGCAGGACATCCATCGCTTCGGGGCTCAAGTTGCCGACTGCAGTGGGTGACGTGGGAGGACGCTGGATCGGATCCGGACGCGTGGGCGACCGATTCGCCGGGCCACCGAGCCCGAGGCTCGTCGGCTGCCCTTGGCCGGGGATGCCGGCGGGCTTGGACGGCGGCTCGCGCTGCGAAAAGCCTTCAGCGACGAGGCCTTTGGCGGGAAATTGCCCCGAGCCGAGCCGAGCGGGCGCCGCTCCGGCGCCGGGATGCGAGCCGAGCTTGGCCGCCTGCGCAGCCACGGCGCTCGCCGGCGGAACGAACGGCTTCGGGCCAGAGGGGACGTCGGCCGGTTGGCTGTCACCGGCGCCTGGGAACGAGAACGCGCTCATCGAAGGCTGCGCGGGGACCGGGCCGAGGATCGCCTCGAGGTCTGCCTGTTTGCGCGGAGCGCCGCCGCCCTTTTCGGCGACGCGCTCGATGCCAGCATTGAGATCTTGCGCGATCGGCCGGTAGCCGCCGCGGAACCGTGCGAGCTGGAGCAGGTCGAAGTCGCCCTTCTTCAGCTTCTTCGCTTGAAGGCTCATCTCCTTCAACGGCAACGTGTGCTCGACGAAGGTGAAGAGGATGCCGAGACCGAGGCCGAGCACGACGACCGCGATCAAAATCGGCCACGAAACGCTCTGCTTGTCCTTGTCGTCGGCGCCGTTCAAAAAGCCCATCGGCCCGGAGATCGACACGCGCTGGCGTGCGACCGCGAAGCCCGCGCGCTGCGACCACGCGTCGCCCTCGAGGCGCGTGTACATCGAGCCGAGGTCGCCGTCGTTCGAGCGCACGGCCGAACGTCCGGCGTCGGTGTACCCCTTATCGCTCGATTCGACGTTGGGAAGATCGGTGACGACCTGGTCGAGCAGGCGGTCGTCGAAGCCGTCGATGCCAGCGGCCGACGCGACGCGGACGCCGGCGGCGTAGAACGCGACGTTGGTGCGCGTGAGCTTGGAGAGCTCACCCACGAACTTGGGGTCGACGAGCTTGAGCGCGACGATCGCGCCGGCGGGCGGCTGCGTCACGTCGTATTCGACGGGGCGGGCCGAGACGCGATAAATCTTACCGCCGAGCACCCAGGTGTCGTCGCGCAGAAAGCCGTGGAGCGCGTCGTTGACGGCGGGGTAGCCGCCGAGCTCGAAGTCTTCGATCGCCGCGGCTTGGTCGAAGCCCGTCTCCGCGACCACGCGGCCGTCGCGATCGACGGCGAAGAGCGCGTCGGGGCGGTAGTCCGATTGGAGCTTGCCGATGATGGCGTCGACCGCCTTCTTCGCGCCGTCCTTGCTCGCGGACGGGATCTTGTCTTTCCCGTCGGCGGCGACGAGCGCGTCCTGGATGCCTTTGTCGACGGCGCCGACGAGCAGCGCGTCGAGGCGACGACGAGCGTCGACCTGGAGCGACCAACGAACGACCTGGGCGTCGCCGGCGACCTCTTCGGCCATCGCAACCTGGTTGCGGCGGTTGTACTGACCGACGGCGACGAACACGACGTAGAGCGCCGCGGCCGCGACGATCGCCAGGACGGCGTACCAAAAACGGGAGAGGAGCATCATCGCGCGCTCACCCGCCCTCTGCGACGTTGAGCGGATCTTTGAGCTCGAGCGGACGACCCTTGACGACGACGTTCACGGGCTTGCCGACCTGCTTGCCTTGGAAGAACGCCTTGAGGGTGTACTCCCCGTCTGGGAGGTTCATCCCGAACGCGCCTTGAGCGCTCGGGTACGCGACCTCGGCGACCTGCGGATCGACGACGACGAACGTGCGCACGCTCGGGAACAGCTGATCACGAAACTCGAAGACGCCGGCGCCCGTCGCCGTCCATTCGCGGTGCCCGTTCTGCGCGAGGTCCTCGGCCTTCCACGAGTCGTTGCCGACTTGATAGAGGCGATGCGGGAACGGGTCGCGATTTTCGAACGAAATATGGGTGCCGGGAGTGACGACGATCGTCGTCGGAATCGTGTGGCCACCGGTGACGCGAAGGAGGATGGCCTCGTGCGCGGCGTTCGTGCTCGAGTTGAACGCGCCGATGCAGATGTCGCGCGACGGGTTCGCCGTCAGCTTGAAGTAGTCGGCGCGGACGGTCGGCGACGGCTCGCGCCAGGTGTAGCGGTGGGCGTCGGGCTTCGCCGCTTCGGCGTAGACGTCCGGAAAGAGCTTGTCTTGGCCGGTGAGCCTTCCGCGAAGGGCGCCCGCGAGAGCGTCACTGGTCAGTACAAGGGGGGCGACGAGCCCCGCCATCGCAACCAGCACGACGACTCGGGGCGAGCGCAACAAGGTCGATCGAGGCCGCACGAAAGAAACGGTAACTCGTTGCCAGTAGGAAATTCCAGGCGAAAATATCGCACGGGCGCGGGCTTTTCACTTGAAACGAGCCCGCCATTGGTCGCCGGCTCCTGAAGTGGCCCCCGCGTGGGCTCCGGGCGTCGTCAGCGGACGGCGGTTGGGAGGCAAATCACGAAGCTCGTTCCGATCGTTAGCTCGCTCTCAACCGTGATCGATCCGCCGTGCGATTCGATGATCTTCTTCACGATCGAAAGGCCGAGACCGGTGCCCCGACCGCTCGGTTTCGTCGTGAAAAAGGGCAAGAAAATGCGCGGGAGGTTGTCCGGAGGGATACCGGTGCCGGTGTCCTTCACGACGATGCGGACGAAGTCGTCACACTCGGTGAGCTCGGTCGAGATCGATACCCTGCCGCCGCTCGCGGCCATCGCGTGGCAGGCGTTGGTGACCAGGTTGACGAAGACCTGGGTCAACTGCTCCGGAATCCCACGGACCGGCAAAATTCCGTCGCCGAAGCTGCGTTCGACCGTCGTCCCCGTCTCCGTGAGCACGTGATCGCAGAAGATTAGCGCTTGATCGATGAGGCCGTGCAAGACCACCGGAACGGGCGTTTCGCTCGAGGGACGCGCGTAGGTGACCAGATCGCGCGTGAAACGGAGGAGGCGATGGGCCGATTCACCGATGCGGCGGAGGCGCTCGAGCTCGTCACTCGTCGCGCTGGTCGGGTCGGCGTCGCGCTTCACCATCCAGCGCTTGGTCAGGTAGTCGGTGTACGCGACGATCGACGTGAGCGGGTTGTTGAGCTCGTGGACGAGCCCGGCGGCGATCTGGCCGAGCGATGCGAGCTTCTCGGCCTGCACCATCTGCGACTCGAGGTCGTGCACGGTGCTGTCGGATTTGAGCGCCTTCGCATAGATCCGCGCGTGCGCGAGGCCGGAACGGAGCACGTTCGCGATCCGGGCGAGGAGGCGCGCGGCCGGTGACGTCGCCGAGAGGATGTCCGGATCGTCGGAGGCGGCGTGCAGTGTCGAGCCGGCAAGCTCCGGGAGCTCGAGGACGACCTCGTGCGAATACCCTGGAAAAAGCCGGGTAGGATCGGCCGAATGCGAGCCGCGGTCGGCGCGACGCACGATGCGTTGTGTGTGGGCGGCATCGACGAAGCACACGCCGACCGCCGCGCCCTCGAGGAGCTCCGCGGTGACGTCGAGCACGACGCCGACGACCTCGACCTCGCCGTCGCGCACCGGCAAATTCGTCGCGAGCTGGAGTAGGCGATCGAGCCAAGCCGAGGGGAGATCGGCGACGCGCGCGACCTCGGCCGACACCTCCTCGTCACCGAAGACGACCGACGAGAGACGTCTGGGCGACGGGATCGTCGGCGAGTGCGGCTGCGCAATCTCACGCTCGTGCGTCGCAGACAGCGGCGGCGTCGTCATCGTCGCCATCGACGACGCAGCGGACGGGGCCGCGGACGGCGACTGGAACGGCTTCTTGCTGGTCGTCACGAGCGGCCCCCGCTCCCGTCCGACGGAGGTCCCGGCGGCAGCGGCGACACATGCGGATCGCTCTCCCGGCTCGATTTATCGAGGTCCAAGATCCGCGCCCGGCCGACGTACGACTTGGTCTCGTATTTCGTAATTTTGCCGATCTTTCGTACGATTTCGGCCATTCGCTCGGCCTCGTTGTAGATGACCTCGGCGGCGCCGATATTCGGCGAATCGGCCTCGAGGCGACGCTTCAAGAGCTCGGCGTACGCCATGACGCTTGTCAGCGGCTGGTTGAGCTCGTGCGCGGCGGCGCCGGCGAGCTCCGCCACGATCGCCTGGCGCTCTTGGGTGAGGAGCTGCTCTTGGGCCTGCGCGAGGCGCTGCTCCATCCGGACCTTTTCGCGTAGATCGGTGAAGATGCCGACGGTGCCGATCGGCGTGTCGTTGTCGTAGAGAAGAGCACCCGACAGCGCGACCGGTACGTGCTCGCCGTTCGCCGCGAGCACCTCCGTCCTCATGCCTTCGGTACGTCCGCCCCCTTCGCGGATCTTTTGCATGACCTCTTTCGCGATGCCGGGTGGATACAGATCACGGACGTCGGAGCCCATCATCTCCGTGACCGTCTTTTCGTAGATTCGTTCGGCCGCGCGGTTGAAGACGAGCACGCGCCCCTTGATGTCGGCGCTGATGATCGCGTCGACCGAGGAGTCGATGACGTCGCGCAGAAAATTCCGCGTCTTCACGAGCTCGGCCGCGACCGCGCGCTCCGCGGTCACGTCTCTGAAGTTGCAGAGCACCGCGCCCTCTTCGTGGAGGACAGGGCTGAAGTTCATGCTGAGCGTGATGATACGTTTGTCTTTCCGCGCGACGCGGACGTCGACACCGTGCGGATAGAGCCCGCGCGCGAACTCTCCGAGGAGAGCGCGGCCGCGCGCTTTGTCCTCTTCGAGGAAGAGGTCGCCGATCTTCTGCCCGCGGAGATCCCCCTCTTCGTAGCCGGTGATATCCCGCGCTTTCGGATTGGCGAAGAGGAGCTTGCCCTCTCGGTCCAAGACCGCGATGCCGTCGGCGGCGCTCTCGAAGAAGTCGGCGTAACGCTGGAGACCGCGCATCCTGCGCTCGGCCTCGAAGCGGGCGACAGTGACTTGTTGGGTCTGGTCGCGGAGCGACTGCAATACCCGGGCGTTGCGGAGGGCGATCGCCATCGCATTCGTGACCGTCTTGCAGAGCGCGAGCTCGTGCTCCATGAAGTCGTGCGTCTCTTTCGCACGAAGAAAGAGGACGCCCATCGGTCGACCTTCGTAGAGGATCGGCAAGATCGCGAGCGACGAATACGCGCGTGCGCGGCTCTCGTGACGGACGATCTCGAGGAGCGCGTGCTTGTTCGCGTCGGGGACGACGAACGTCTCGCCGGTCGTGAGCACATGGCTGATTTCTGGATATTTCGCGAGCTCGATCGGCAGATCGCGCAGGGTCGCATCGTCGGACGCGGCGACGACGTAGCCGACGTCGGCCTGCTCGCGGACGAGGACTATCGACACGCGGTCGACCTTGGCGACCTCGGCGATGCGCTGGACGACGGTGAAAAGAATGCCGCGAAAATCGAGGTTCGACGCGAGCGCTTGTGTGAGCTCGTTCACGACGAGCGCATCTTTCTCTTTGCGCTCGAGCTCATCCATCACCGCGCGGAGGCGGAGCTGCCCACGGATGCGCGCGACGAGCTCGACGGCCTTGAACGGCTTGCGGACGAAGTCGTCGGCGCCGGACTCGAACGCGCGGGCGATTTCGTTGTCGGAGTCGAGCCCGGTCAGGACGACCACCGGCAAATCCCGCGTCTCGACGCGGGCGCGCAGGATGCGGAGGACCTGGTAGCCGTCGGGGGGCGGCATCACGAGGTCGAGCACTACGATCGACGGCGGGTTCCGCTCGATCTCTGCGAGCGCCTCAGTTCCGTTTCCCACCGTCACGTACTTCATGCCGGCCTGGGCTAGCGCCTGGCCGAGCACATGACGACTTACAGTGTCGTCGTCGACGATCAGAACCGGACGTTCGTCCACGATAAGGAAAGTTTACGGGCGAAACCGGAACCGCTGCAACTCGTGAATGGTCATTTCCATTCCAAGCCCCAGGCGACGGCCCTGCGGCGCGACGAGCCAGCGATTTTACCGGGATTTTGCCGTGAATTCGGATTGATGGGTAACTGGGGCGTTCACTCGAAGAGCCGCTTTTGCGGCTTTACGTCCGCAGAGAGCCCGGCAGCTAGATCAAGATGCTCGAACGCTTTCTTGGTCGCGACGCGTCCGCGCGGTGTTCGGCCGATGTATCCCTGCTGCAAAAGGTAGGGCTCGTAGACGTCCTCGATCGTGTCGCGCGGCTCACCGAGCGCGGCGGCGAGCGTCTCGACGCCGACCGGTCCGCCTTCGTAGTCCTCGATGATCACCTTCAAGAGGCGGCGGTCCATCTCGTCGAAGCCGGCGGCGTCGACCTCGAGCCGATCACAGGCGGTCAAGACGGTGTCGACCGAGATCGCGCCGGTGCCGAGGACCTCGGCGAAATCGCGCACGCGACGAAGGAGTCGATTGGCGACCCGCGGCGTCCCGCGCGAGCGGCGCGCGATCTCTTCGGTCGCCTTCGGGTCGATCGTCGTGCCGAGGAGGCTCGCGCTACGCGCGACGATGCGCGCGAGATCTTCGACCGGATAAAAGTCGAGACGCATCACGTGTCCGAAGCGCGAGAAGAGCGGCGCCGTAAGCAGGCCCGTGCGGGTGGTCGCGCCGACGAGCGTGAAAGGATGGATCGCGATCTGGATCGCCGACGCGAACGCGCCGTCACCGGTCATGACGTCGATGCGGAAGTCCTCCATCGCCGGGTAGAGGCTCTCTTCGACGACGGGATTGAGCCGATGGATCTCGTCGACGAAGAGGATGTCGTTCGGCTCGAGCTTCGTGAGCAGCCCGGCGAGCGCGCCCTTGTGCTCGACGACCGGGCCATTGGTCGCGTGGAGGGTGACGCCCATCTCATTGGCGAGGATTTGGGCGAGCGTCGTCTTGCCGAGCCCGGGCGGGCCGCACAAGAGAAGGTGGTCGAGCGGCTCGCCGCGTTGCCTCGCGGCTTGAACGAAGACGCGGAGGTTCTCTTTGTGCTTCGTCTGACCGATGTAGTCGTCGAAGGTCTTGGGGCGGAGAGCGCGATCGAAGCGCCCGTCGTCCCCCTGGACCTGCGCATCGACCGCGCGGGGCTCGGCTTCGTGTTCGTGTGCGTAGTCGTGAATGACGGGCTCTTGGCTGGAGGTCTTCGGGCGGCCCATCGATCCTCGCACCATCCCAACTTAACGCTCGCGGCGCAACCCATGGTATTTCGAGCGTTGACCATGTCAACGCTTCCTCTTTTGCTCGAAATCGGCGTCGAAGAGCTCCCCTCTTCGTTCGTCGACGCCGCGCTCGCCGCGCTCCCGAAGATCGTCGAAGGCAAGCTCGCCGCGCTCCGCCTCTCGCACGGCGCGATTCGTCCGCTCGGCACGCCGCGCCGGCTCTCGGTCGTCGTCGAAGACGTGGCGACGACGCAGACCGATCTCGACGAAGAGGTGATTGGCCCGCCCGAATCCGCGGCGTACAAGGACGGCAAGCCGACGAGAGCCGCCGAGGCCTTCGCGCAGAAGCTCGGCATCGCGGTCGACGCGATCCAAATCGTGGAGCGCGAAGCCGCGGGCAAGCAGAAGGCCGGCCGCTATCTCGTCGGCCGCAAGAAGGAGAAGGGCCGTGAGGCGCGTGAGCTCCTCGGCCAAACACTCGCCGAGATCTGCGCTGCGATCCCGTTCCGCAAGTCGATGCGTTGGGGCGACGGCGACGCCACCTTTGGCCGGCCGGTCCAGTGGCTCGTCGCGCTCTTCGGCTCGGACGTGGTCGACGTCGCCTTCGCCGGCGTGCGGAGCGGCCGCGTCACGCGCGGTCACCGCTTCCTCGCCCCCGCCTCGTTCGAGCTCGCGAAAGCGACCGATTACGTCGAGGCTCTCCAAAAGGCCCACGTCTTGGTCGATCGAAAGAATCGTGAGGACACGATGATGGCGCGCGTGGGCGATGCGGCGAAGAAGCTCGGCGGTGCATTCGTGAGAGACGCCTACCTCGTCGACGAGAACGCATCGCTCGTCGAGGAGCCGCACGTCATCTCCGGCAGCTTCGACCCGAAATTCTTAGATCTGCCGCGCGAGCTCATCGTCGCGGTCGCGCGCGGCCATCAAAAATACTTCTGCGTCGAAGATGCGAAGGGCCAGCTCCTCCCCCATTACCTCGCGGTCGTGAATACCGCGCTCGCGCCGGCGAACATCGTGAAGATGAACGACCGCACGATGGGCGCTCGCCTCTCGGACGCGCGCTTCTTCTCGGAAGAGGACAAAAAGCACGGTTTTGCGCTCTGGAACGAGAAGATCGGCACCATCGTGTTCCACGCACGCCTCGGCAGCGTGAAAGAAAAAGTCGCGCGCCTCGAGAAGCTCGTGGTTGCGATCGCCAAGCTCGCGAAGATGGACGACGCCGTCGCGAAGGAGGCCGAGCAGGCCGCCGCGCTCTGCAAGAGCGACCTCGCGTCGCTCATGGTCGGTGAGTTCCCCGAGCTCCAAGGACAAATGGGCACCGCCTACGCTCTCGCCGAAGGAAAGCCCAAGCGCGTCGCCGACGCGATCCGCGATCACTACAAGCCGGTCGGCGCCGAAGACTCGCTCCCAGAAGACGACGTCGCCGCGCTCGTCGCGCTCGCCGACCGCCTCGACACGCTCACCGGCTGCTTCGCCGTCGGGCTCGCGCCGACCGGAAGCGCCGACCCTTATGCCTTGCGGCGCAACTGCATCGCCGCGCTCCGTTTGCTCGCCGAGCATCCGTCGTTCGCGACGCTCCGTTTCGACGACCTCGTTCGCCAGGCTTACGCGCAGCTCGCGCCCGCGTTCGAAGCAAAAAAAGCCGACCTCGACGAGGATGCGACGGTCGCCAAGGTTTCGGAGTTCGCGCTCGACCGCCTCCGTGGCGTGCTCGCCGCACAGACGTCGAATGCCGTCGCCGACGCCATCCTCGCCGGCAACGAGAACGCCCTCGACCGTCCAGCCAACGCGCTCTTGAAGGCGCGCTCGCTCCAGAAGGTCGTCGGCGAGGCGTGGATCCAAAACGCGCGTGCGGTCGGAAAGCGGCTCCGCGGCATCAGCAAAGATGCGAAGCCCGAAAACCACACCTTCGCGAAAGACGATGCGAAGAATCAGCGCATCGCCGAAATCGTGCATGTCCTCGACGAGGCGACCTCCGATCTCAAAACGACGGGCGTCGAAGCTGCTCTCGAACGATTCGGCGACGTCTCGACCGAGCTCGCGAAAATCTTCGACGAGATGCTCGTGAACGACCCGAACGATCCGAGCACGCAAAAGCGCCTCGAGCTGTTGTCCTTCGGCGCCTCCTGCATGTTGCGGATCGCCGACTTTTCGCGCCTCGCCTGAGAGGGGCAGAATGGCGCGGTTGTGCTATCTCATAGCGAATGCGCCTCACCCGTCCCTTCGTCCTTCTTGCCCTAGGTTCTTCCGCTGTCGTTATTGCTGCCTGCGTCGCGGACGAGCCGACGACGCCCGCAACTGGCGACGATGATAGCGGTGTGCAAACGGACGGCGGAAACACGTTGGGCGACGGCGCGGGTCCATCGGCCGACGGCTCGAGCGGCGGCGATGGGAGTCCCAACATCGACTCCGGGCCGCCGAACTTTTGTGCGACGCAGAGCGCGCCCGTCGGTTCGGCCGACTTCTTCTGCGCGGACTTCGACGCGACCGACCCGACAACCGGTCTGAGCGACGCTGCGACGCGAATGAGCGACGCTGCGACACTGCAGCCGACAAGCATGTTCTTCAAGTCGAAGCCCGTCTCCATGGAGACGGTCATCCCCGTCACGACAGGCGGCTACGAGGTCGCGCAGCACGGATGGGTCGCCGCCGGCGCGACGACTTTGAAGACACTGCACGTTAGCGCGGCGATCAACCCAGCAAGCCGTGCTGCATCGATGATTCATCCCGACGGCCTCGTCGATCTCCTCACGATCCAGTTGCCGATCGATTCTGTGCAGATCGCCTTCGCGTACGGCACCGACGCGCCCACCGATGACGCCGGAAGCTACGCGGGGTACGTCATCCGCTATGCTCGCGTTAACACGTTCGGGTTCACAAAGACGATCGCGGTGCCGAGCCTGCCACCAGAAACCTGGACCAACGTCGAGCTCACGCTCGATCTCGAAAGCGGAACGATCGCCCTCGCCTATAACGGCACGCCGACGATCTCGCCCATCACCTTCTTTGCCGAGACGACAACCAGCGGCACCGGAAAATTTGGCGGTGCTACCTACGGTGACTCGCCGGGCGGCATCTATCGCTACGACAATTTCACCGTCTGGACGACGCGCGCTCCGTAGCGCTTCTGCTCTCGACTTCCCGCGTCGAAGGACGCGTCATTTCGTGGTAAGAGGCGCGTATGGCGAAGCGCGTCTTCTTCTTCGGTGACGGAAAAGCAGAGGGTGATTCCAAGCGTCGCGATTTGCTCGGCGGCAAGGGCGTCGGCCTCGTCGAAATGACCGAGCTCGGGCTGCCCGTTCCGCCTGGGTTCACGATCAGCACCGAGGTGTGTGTAGATTACATGCGCTCGAAGGTGGTCGCGCCGGACCTCGAGCACGCGATCGCCGAAGCGCTCGCGAAGATCGAGGCGAGCGTCGGGACGAAGCTCGGTGATCCGTCGAACCCGCTCCTCGTGTCGGTGCGCTCGGGCGCGCGCGCATCGATGCCGGGCATGATGGACACGATCCTGAACCTCGGTCTGAATGACGAAACTGCGGAAGGCCTCGCCAAGAAATCCGACGACGCGCGCTTCGCGTACGACGCGTATCGCCGCTTCATCACCATGTACTCGGAGGTCGCGCTCGGCTTGCACCGCGGGCCGTTCGATCAGGCGCTCGAACGCGTACGCCTGAAGGTGGCAGAGGCCAAGGGCGTCGACACCGCGCGCTCGAACGCCGAAGAGTTGAAGCGCAAGGTGCCGGACTCGGACATCCCTGCGGACGCCTTGAAGGCGCTCGTCGTCGAGCTCAAAGCGCTCGTGAAGAAGGAGAGCGGCAGCGAGTTTCCCGCCGACGCACGCGTGCAGCTCCAAGGCGCGATCCGCGCCGTCTTCGAGTCGTGGAACAACCACCGCGCGATCGTCTATCGCCGGATGCAAGACATCCCCGATTCATGGGGCACGGCTTGCACGATCCAGGCGATGGTCTTCGGCAACCTCGGTGACACGAGCGCCACCGGGGTCGCGTTCACGCGCAACCCTTCCACCGGCGAAAAGAAGCTCTTCGGCGAGTGGCTCCCAAACGCGCAAGGTGAGGACGTCGTCGCCGGCATCCGCACGCCACTTCACATCGACGGCAACGAAGAAAACACACTCGAGAAGAAGATGCCGGCCGCGTTCAAGATGCTGAGCGGCATCTGCGACAAGCTCGAAGCGCACTTCCACGACATGCAGGATCTCGAGTTCACGATCCAGAACGACAAGCTGTACATGCTGCAATGCCGCTCCGGAAAGCGGACCGGCAAGGCGGCGATCCGCATCGCGGTCGAGCAGGTGAAAGAGAAGCTCATCACCCAGGACCAGGCCGTTTTGCGGGTCGATCCGCAGTCGATCGACCAGCTCCTGCACCCCGCGCTTGACCCGAAGGCGCCGAAGAAGCTCTTGGCGAAGGGTCTGCCGGCGAGCCCAGGCGCCGCGAGCGGGCACATCGTCTTCAACGCCGACGAGGCCGAGACCAAAGCCGGCCAAGGCAAGCCGGTGATCCTCGTCCGCATCGAGACCTCGCCCGAGGACATCCACGGCATGAAGGCCGCGCGCGGCATCATCACCGCCCGTGGCGGAATGACCTCGCACGCGGCGGTCGTCGCGCGCGGCATGGGCAAGGCGTGCATCGCCGGCGCGTCGGCGATCAGCGTGAGCTACGCCACCGAAACAATGTCGATCACCGTCTACGACGATGCCGGGCGCGTGGTCGAGACGGTCGTGAAGAAGAAGGGGGACATCGTCACCATCGACGGCTCGACCGGCCAGGTCTTCGACGACGCCGTCGCCACCGTCCCCGCCGCGCCGACGCCCGAGTTCACCGAGCTCATGAAGTGGGCCGACGCCGCGCGCACGATGAAGGTCCGCGCGAACGCCGACACCCCGCTCGACGCGAAGACGGCGCGCAGCTTCGGCGCCGAAGGCATCGGCCTCTGCCGCACTGAGCACATGTTCTTCGAGGAAGATCGGATCGCCGCCGTGCGCGAGATGATCTTGTCGGACGACATCACCACCCGCGAAAAGGCGCTCGCGAAGCTCTTGCCCTTTCAGCGCGAGGACTTCATGGGCATCTTCCGCGAGATGACCGGGCTGCCGGTGACGATCCGCTTGCTCGACCCGCCGCTCCACGAGTTTCTCCCGACCGACGCCAAGCAGATCGACGCGCTCGCGAAGACGATGGGCGTCTCGAGCGAGAAGCTCACCGCCCGCGCGGCCGAGGTCATGAAAGACACGAAGATCCCGTTCCTCTTCGGCACGATGATCGAGCTGCCGCGCGCGGCGATCAAAGCCGACGAGCTCGCGAAGACCGCCGAGTTCTTCTCCTTCGGCACCAACGACCTCACGCAGGCGACGCTCGGCCTCTCGCGCGACGACGCCGGCACGTTCCTCCCCGCCTACGTCGACGCCGGAATTCTCCCGAAGGACCCCTTCGTCTCGATCGATCAACCCGGCGTCGGCATGCTCGTCGAGCTCGCGGTGAAGAAGGGGCGCGAGACGCGCGCCAAGATGAAGCTCGGCGTGTGCGGTGAGCACGGCGGCGACCCCCAGAGCATCGAGTTCTTCGGTCGCGTGGGGCTCGACTACGTGAGCTGCTCGCCCTTCCGCGTGCCGGTCGCCCGCCTCGCTGCCGCGCAGGCCGCGCTCCGCGCGAAGACCAAGAGCTGAAAGCCGGCGCGTTCCTCCGAACGAGGGAAGCTGCCCCACATCTTTCGAGTAGAACCTAGGGCAGAGCTCCATCTGTCCCGTCCGTTCACCGCCCAAAAGGGGGGCTTTCATGCGCTTTTCGCTTCGTCTCGCTTCGTTGTTCGCGCTTCTCGGTCTTGTCTCGGTCGCCTGCGGAGGAAGCGAGCCGCCGCCCGCTCGGCCGCACGCTCCCGGCCCTGCGAGACTCACACCGCCGTCCGCGCCGGTTGTCGATGCCGGCGCAACAGAAGACGCTGCCGCTCCGCCGCCCGTGTTGTCGTCCTCCGCGACCACGCTCGCGAGCCGTCAGGGCGACGTCGTCGACGTCGACGTCGACGGACCTTGGGTCTACTGGCTCACGGGCGATGCAATCGTCAAACGCACGCACACGGCCGGCGGCCCGGCGGCCACCGTCGCGGACTTCGGTCCCGAGAGCACACGTTTTCTCCGGGTCGTGGGCGGCAATGCGTACACCGCGGTCACGAGCACCAAGACGAAAGCGACGACCATCTACCGCACCAATGCGAGCCTCTCGAACAAGCCTGAATCGATCGGGACCGCGACGGGCTATTTCGCATTTCTCGCCGCCGACAAATCCCACGTCGTGTGGGCAACGTACGACGGGGCCCACAAGCTCTCGATCTTCGTCCTCGAAGCCGGACAGAAGACAGCGCGGCGTCTTCCGCCGATTCCGGACGAGGCGGCAGCGCCCCACGCCGTGCTCACGGCGACGGACGCCTACTTTCGGCAGGACGCCAAGATCGAATCGATTTCACTGAAGACCGGCAAGGTGACCACCGTTGTCGCGCTCAACGGTGCCGAGCAGATGCTCACCGACTTCACGATCGCCGGCGACCGCTTGTACGCCAGCGTCTGGGAGACCGACCACGGCGACATCCTCAACGTGAAATCGGCGTCGATCGTTTCGGCGCCACTCACCGGCGGAGCACCGACCGTTCTCTTCAAGGAGGACAAGCGGAACGTGTTCGACCTCGTCGCCGACGCCACCAATCTCTATTGGATCGACCGACCGATGCCCGGTGGCCCGAGCGGCGCGATGGCTGATGGTCGAATCATGAAGCTACCGCTTGTCGGCGGAACGCCTTCGATGCTGGTCGCGCACGAGAAGATGCCGAACGGGCTAGCGATCGACGACGACTCGATCTACTGGACGAGCGAGAGCCCGACGGCGGCAACCGCCGATGGCAACATTCTGAAAATCGCAAAATAGAGCCGGCTCAAAGCTTAGGAGCGCCCTGCAAGCGACGTTCAGCACGGTGCTCTTCGAGCTCCTCCGGCGTCTTGGGCCAGTCGTCTTTGAGCAGGCGCGAGAGCGAGCGGTCGGCGAGCAGCTTGCCGCCGGTCTGGCACGTCGGGCAGTAGTCGGTCTCGTTCGACGCGTAGCGAATGCGCTGGATCGTCGTGCCGCAGTCTGGGCACGGTTTGCCGAATTTGCCGTGCGCCTTCATCTCTGGTCGGAAGGCGGTCACCTTCTCCGGGAATTTACCGGCGGTCTCCTGGCGGAGATGCTTCGTCCACCAGGTGAGCGTCTTTTTCGTGGCGTCGAGCAGAACTTTCACCTCGGTCTCCGTCATCTTGCCCGAGAGCTTCACTGGTGACATCCGCGCGGCGTGGAGGATCTCGTCCGAGTACGCGTTGCCGATGCCGCTAAAGAGATGTGGATCGGTGAGCGAGCGTTTGAGGGTGTGGTTCTCGCTCCGCAAGCGCTCGCCGAACGTCTTCACCGTGGCGGTGAGCGGCTCGAGGCCGCCGGGGTCGAGTGTCTCGAGCGCGGCGCGCCCTTGGAACAGGTTGATGCTCGCGCGCTTCTTCGTGGACGCTTCGGTGACGACGAGCGTGCCGTTCGGAAAATCGATCGCGGCGAGGCCTAGCTTTCCCGGGATCTTCGCGCTCGGCGCATCCGCCCAGCGAAAGCGGCCGGCGACCATCAAGTGGATGACGAGGAAGAGGTCACCCTCGCAGACGAAGACGATGCGCTTGCCGATGCGTTCGAGCCTCTCCACTTTCTTGCCGACGAAGGCGGCGGCCGGCGGCGTGAACGTGCGGAGGACGAACGGGCTCGCGAAGCGGAGCCTTTCGATCGGGCGGAGGGCGACGCGCTCGGCGATCGCCTCGATGTAGAGCTCTACGTCCGGCAGCTCCGGCATTACGCCGAAGCTTGGAGCGCCGCGTCCGCTGCGGCAATCGTCTCGTCGATGTCTTTTTCGGTGTGAGCGCCCGAAACGAACGCCGCTTCGAACTGCGACGGCGGCCAGTACTGACCGCGCTCGATCATGGCGGCGTGCCATTTGCCGAAGCGCACCGCGTTCGAGTCCTTCGCGTCGGTCCAGCTTTTGACCGGGCCCTTGCGGAAAAAGAGCGTAAGCATCGAGCCGACGCGTTGCACGCAGGCGTCTACTCCATGCTTGCTGATCGACGCATTCAGGCCTTTTTCCAGCCTCCCCGATACGTTTTCGAGATGAGCGTAGAGCGCGTCGTCGAGGCGCTCGAGCACCGCCAGCGCGGCACTCACGGCGATCGGATTTCCGCTGAGCGTGCCGGCTTGGTAGACCGGGCCGAGCGGCGCGATCTTCTCCATGATGTCTCGGCGGCCGCCGTAGACCGCGAGCGGAAGGCCACCGCCGACGATCTTTCCGAGGCACGTCATGTCGGGCGTGATCTTCGCGCGTTCTTGCATGCCGCCGCGCGCCACGCGCGAGCCGGTCATGACCTCGTCGAAGATCGAGATCGCGTCGTGCTTCTTGCAGAGCGCGACGATCTCTTCGAGGAAGCCTTCCTCGGGCGGGACGCATCCCATGTTGCCGACGACAGGCTCGACGATGACGGCTGCGATGCGATGTCCGCGCGCGGCAAAGAGGTCGCGGAGCGCTTGGATGTCGTTGTAGGGCATCGTCGTCGTGTTGCTGGCCGACGACGTCGGAACGCCCGCAGAGTCGGGAACACCGAGCGTGGCCGCGCCCGAGCCCGCTTTGACGAGCAAGTAGTCGGCGTGGCCGTGGTAGCAACCTTCGAATTTGACGATGACGTCGCGGCCGGTGAATCCACGCGCCGCACGGATGGCGGACATGGTCGCCTCGGTGCCGCTCGAGACCGCGCGCATCATCTCGATGCTGGGATAGAGCTCTATGATCTTCTCGGCGAAGCGGACCTCGAGCTCGGTGGGAGCGCCGAACGTGGTGCCATGCACGGCCGCCTTTCCGATCGCCTCGACGACTGCGGGGTGAGCGTGCCCGAGGATGAGCGGGCCCCACGAGCAGACGTAGTCGGTATATTTCGTTCCGTCGGCACCGAACAAATACGCGCCTTGGCCACGCGAGATGAAGATGGGCTTGCCCCCGACGGCGCGGAACGCGCGCACCGGGCTGTTCACGCCACCAGGAATGAGCTTCTGCGCACGCTCGAAGAGCGCTTCGGATTTCGAATCGGCCATGCTTCCCTCCCCTTACTTAGCGATCGTGAAGCGATAGTTCGTAACGCCGGGCGGCCCGTCGAACTTCGGGACGCGCGCGAGCTTGAAGCGCGACGCGGCGCAGTCACCAACCTTCGTGCCTTGGTACGGCGGGCCGACCATCACCGAGCTCATCGCGCTGCCGTCGTTGGCGAAGGTGACGCGCACGCTGCCGGTGCCGGTCGGTCCGTTCGGCTGCATGCAGCTCGAGAGGATCGACTCCATGCCGTGGAGCGATTTCGTGGCCGCCGCCTGATCGAAGCCTCCGCCCGAGGGCGTCGGGGTCGGGTGATTCGTGGGCGTCGGAGTAGGCACCGGCGTGGGATGATGCTCCGGCGTCGGTGTGGGCGTCGGATGCTCCTGCGTCGCCGTGGGCGTCGGTGCATGCGTCGCGGTGGGCGTCGGCGTGGGGGTCGCCGTGGGCGTCGGCGTGGGCGCGGCGGTCTCCGTCGGCACGGCGGTCGGTTGCTGATCGAAGACGCTCGTGCCCGTCGGCGCAGTGAGCGCTGCGGTCGGCGCTACGACCGGATCGGTCGCCGCTGCCGTCGGGATCGTCGCGGCGGCCGTGGGGATCGAGCCAGTGTCCGAGCTCGCAGACGTGTCGGAGCTCGCGATCGGTTCGCCGCGCGCCTGCACGTAGCGAACGGCGAAGACGAGCGCGACGGCGAGCACGACGATCGCGAAGACGACGGCGACGAAAATGATCGGCATCTTCTTCGACGCCGGCTGCGCCGTTTGGAACACGCCTGGTCCGGCGTTCGGAGGCGCTTGCCAGCCTTGCGCCGGCGCTGCGTAATTTCCGGGTTGCCCCGGCGGCATCCCCGGTTGACCGAAGCTCCCCGGCGCACCTGCACCCGGCGGGATCGGCCCGGGATACGCGCCGCCGGCTCCTCCCATTTGCCCGGAGTGCGGAACGCCCGGCGGCATCATGCCCGGCCCGTTGTTGATGAGCGGCATCGTCATGCCGAGCGCAGCGGCCTGCTGGAACTGCGGTGAATTCAGCGGATGGCCCGGCGGCGCGAACGCTTCGGGGACGGTGCCATGTTGCTGCTGAAAGATCTGGTTGCCGAGCGGTGAATGCATCGCGAGCGTCGCTGGCTCGCCGTTCGAATCGACCGGCATGCCGCCAGGACCCGCGTTCATTCCGGGGGCGAAACCGCCTGCCTGACCCGCAGCCTGATTCGGCGCCGGACGACCGGCAGCGGGGAGCGGCGTCGGCGGCCACGGCGCACCGGCGGCAGGAGCCTGCATCGCCATCGTGCTGTTGTTCGAGTCTTGGCTGCGGCTGCTCTGCTGCTGCGCGCGCGATAGGAAGTCTTTGACCTCCGGCGGCAAGCCTTGGCCTTGCGAGAACTGCGGCGAGTTGAGGTCGAGGTTGCGCGTCGGCTCGTCCTCGTGCTGGCCCTTCTGCATGTCGTCGAACATGCCGGTCGTGTCGGCAACGATGGTCGCGGGGTCGTCCCCTTCGCCATCGATGCCCGGCGGGATCGAGTCGATGTCCGCCTGATTGACCTCTTCGGCCTCGCGCAGCATCGCGTTGCGGAGCTGCCCCCAGAACTCACCCACGTCTTGAGCGCGCTCGCGCGGATTGACGGCGAGCGCACGTGCGAACACCTCGTCGAGCGCGTTCGACACGTTGAGACCGAGCCGCTTCGGCGTCGGCATGCGCGCAGGATCGGTCGCTTGGATCAGACACTCGGCCAGGTTGTCGGCCGAGCGGACGCGCTTGTCGGTCATCGCTTCGAGGAGCACGAGCGCGAGCGAATACACGTCGGTCCACGTACCGATCGAGCCGAGCTTCGGATCGAACTGCTCCGGAGCGGCGTAGGGGGCGGAGAAGACGACGATGCCGGTCGTCGACTGGGCCATCGGCGCGATGCCGAGGTTGCCGTCGCTCAGGATCTTCGCCATGCCGAAGTCGAGGACCTTCATCCGGAACCCTTCGCGCGTCTGCGCCAAGAAGAGGTTCCCCGGCTTCACGTCACGATGGACTACGCCGTGCGCGTGCGCGTACGCGAGCGCTTCGGACGCGGGCGCGAACATCTGCGCGAGCTCCTCGAGCTTGCGGCCGGTCAGGTTCTTCTCGCGGCGAGCGCGGAAGTCTTGCGAGAGCGTCTGCCCCTCGAGCCACTCGAGGACCATGTACGGAATGACCTGGCCGGTCGGCGACGTCGTCGTGCCACTCGTGATGCTGCGGACGATGTGGAGGTTGCCCTGCGAGAGGCGATAGGCGATGCGGCTCTCGTCGCGGAAGCGGTTCTGGAACTGGTCGATGACCTCGCGCGCGAGGTTTTGCGGCAGCTTCAAACACTTGATGGCGATCGGCTCTTGGAGGCCGAGATGGAAGCCCTTGTAGACGGAGCTGAAGCCGCCCTCACCCACCCACTGGTCAACGCGGAACTGTCCGTCGATGACACTACCGATGACGCCAAACGGATCGCCCGACATGTGATGGTCGAGGTTACCACGAAGAAGCGGCCAGCTTCCGCCAGGAAACGGGACAAAAAGCGCTTATTTGGCGACCTTGAAGGAGTGGGTGACCGTCGCCGGTGCCCCTTCGAATTTCGACGTTCGAGCCAATTTGTAGCGTGAAGCCACGCACGTAGCGCCCGCGGAGCCGTCCAACGGTGGGTCGATGGCCACCGCCTGGACGCTGCCGTCATTCGCGAAGGTCACGTGGGCCACCCCCTTCGCCCCCCGGGCCTCCGAACAGCTCACGAGGATGGCGTCCATGCTCGAGAGCGCCCGATCCGCCGCCTTGGGGTCGAACGCATTCGGGTCCACCGCGACCGGCTTCGTCGCCGCGGAGGCCGTCGTCGCGGTCGCGGTCGCGGTCGTGGTCGCGGTCGCGGTCGCGGTCGAGCCGGTCGCAGTCGCGGTCTCCATCGGAACGGCAGTCGCCGGCGGCAATGCAATCGCCGTCTCCATCGTCGGCGGGAGCGGGATCGCAGTCACGGTCGCTGTCGTCAACACGGTCGCCGTCGCCGTCGCCGTCGACATTGTCGTCGGGCTCGCCGCGCTCCGCGCGCGGAGAGACAGCGCCAACACGACAAGGCCCGCAGCCGCCAAGAACACGCCGAGCAGGACGCCGATGACGAGCGGCGCCTTCGAAGGCGCGAGCCGAACGATGTCGGTGTTTGCGGCGCTCGACTGGAACGACCCCGGATCGCTGCGTCCGAGCGACGTCGACGACACGATCGGCGGCGGCGCGGCGTTCACCGGCGGCATCGGTCCATACGGCGAGGACGCGACCTGCGGATTCGATCCCAGCGGCGGCGGCGCCAGCGGTTGGAGCGCCGCATTCGGCTCCGACGGCAGCGGTGCCCGCGGAGCCTGTGCATGGTGCATGTTTTCCGGCGCGAGCATCATCAGCGTCGCGCCCGGGCCTTGCGGCGCGGGTCGCGCGGGGGGCGGGGCGACGAACGGCGACTCCATGCGGACCGTCTGAGTGAGAGCGGCCGTACGCGGAGGTGGCAGAGGGGCTACCTGCCCGGGTGGCGGCGTCTTGAACATCGGCTTCGAGAGCGAGATGTTCCGAATTCCGAGCGCGGCAGCGAGCTCGGTCCAGAGCTGACCGACGCTCTGTTGACGATCCTCCGGCTTGAACGCGAAGGCGCGCGCGAAGACCTTCTCGACCTCGTCGCTCACCTCGAGCCCGAGCGAGCGCGGGGTCGGTCGCTTGGCCTCATCGAGCGTCGCGGCGATCAACGCGGCGAGGTTGTCGCCGAGGACCGGAGGCGCGTCGCGCAGCGCTTCGACGAAGACGAGCGAGAGCGTGTAGACGTCGGTCCACGGCCCCATTTTTCCGAGCCTTTCGTCGAATTGCTCGGGCGCGGCGTAGGCCGGCGCGAAGATGCGAATCTGGCCGAGCGTCTGCGCGCGCGGCCCCATCTCGAGCGCGTGGTCGCTCACGATCTTCGCGACACCGAAATCGAGCACCTTCGCCTTCACGCCCTCGCGCGTCTGCGTGAGGAAGATGTTTCCGGGGTTGAGGTCGCGGTGGACGACCCCGGCCTCGTGCGCGTAGGCGACAGCTTCGAACGCGGTCGAGAAGAGCGTCGCCGCCTCACGGAGCGAACGCCCGTGCATCGCCGCCGCCCGACGACGCTCGAAATCCTGCATGAGCGAATGACCTTCGAGCCACTCGAGGACCATGTACGGGACGAGCGAGCCGGTGCTGCCCGCGATCGTCGTGCCGCTCGCGATGCTGCGGACGATGTGCAAGTTGCCCTGCGAGAGGCGATAGAGGATGCGCCCTTCGTCGCGGAAGCGGCGCACGAACGACTCGACGAGCGCCGAGCCGAGCTGCGACTGCAGCTTCAGGCATTTGATCGCGATGATCTCGCCGAGGCCGGTGTGGTAGCCGCGATAGACGACGCTGAAGCCGCCCTCCCCGACGAATTCGTCGACGCGGAATTGCCCGTCGAGCGTCTGCCCAATCAGGCCCATGGGGTCGCGTGCGCCGATCACGTGTCGTCTACATCTATCGCGTTAAGGCCCGCCATTGAACGCGACGCGAAAAGAGACCGAAAAGCCATGGGCCTCGGCCGTCGTCGTCGTGACGAGCTCCGGGCCGAGGCTCAAGTGCCCGCCGAGCATCTTCGCCACTTTCATGTCGTACATGAAGCCTTGGCTGAGAAACGACTGGACGCCCTCGGCGACCTTTTTGGTGTCGTCGTTGCGCGGCGTCATGAAGACGGTGCCGATGCCGAGCTGCTCGACGAGCGCGAGGTCCCGCATCGGCGCGGGAAAGCAGCGCTTGCAGACCGCGAACGGGTAGAGGTCGAGGCGAAGGCCGATGCCGCTCATCGAGGCGGCGTAGTCGCCGTTCCGGAAGCCGCCGCCAGAGAAGAAGAAGCCGACGCTGATCGGATCGGCGAGCGCCCCCTCGATGAAGAGCGAGAATGTGTTGCCCAGCATTGGACCGCTCGCCGAGTAGTAGCGGGAGTCGTTCAGGTAGTTGGCGTTGTTGGGGGTGCCGCTCGCGCTGCCGACACCGAAGACGCCGAGGGTGAGCCCGAAGACCGCGCCGCTTCGACGCTCGGCACCGTTCTCGGTCGGCGTCACCTTCGCTTCTTTCGGCGCTGCGAGGGCAGGCGGCGCGAAGGCGGAGACGAGCGCGAGCGCCGACGCGGCAATCATCGCGACATTCGTTCGCGCCTTCATCCCGAAAACGATTACCACATGAGCCCCCGCCGATGATGGACGTGCGGGCAGGTCGAAGGTAAAAACGGCATATGTCCGACGAAATCCGCCTTTCCGCCGCTGATCCGGAAATTGCCAAGCTCATCGCCGAGGAAAATGCGCGTGAGGCGTCCACCATCCGGCTCATCGCGAGCGAGAACTACGCGTCGCGCGCGGTCATGGAGGCGACGGGCTCGTGCCTCACCAACAAGTACTCCGAGGGCTATGCGAAGAAGCGGTACTACGAAGGTCAGCAGACGATCGACCAGGTCGAAGAGCTCGCGATCGCCCGCTTGAAGAAGCTCTTCGGGACTTCGCCGGGCCTCCCGCGCGACATGACGGACGAGATCCACGTCAACGTGCAGCCGTACTCCGGCAGCCCGGCGAACCTCGCCGTCTACCTCGCGTTCTGCAACCCGGGCGACACGATCATGGGGCTCAGCCTCCCCGCTGGCGGACACTTGACGCATGGCCACTCGGTCTCGATCACCGGCAAGTACTTCAAGAGCGTCCCCTACGGTGTGAAGAAAAGCGATCACCGCATCGACATGGACGAGGTCCGTGCCCTCGCGAAGGAGCATAAACCGAAGCTCATTTGGGCCGGCACCACCGCCTACCCGCGCACGCTCGACTTTCCAGCGTTTCGCGCGATCGCCGACGAGGTCGGCGCGATCTTGGCCGCCGACATCGCTCATATCGCGGGCCTCGTCTGCGCCGGCGTGCATCCCTCGCCGATCGGCATCGCCGACGTCGTGACGTCGACGACCCACAAGACGTTCCGCGGTCCGCGTGGCGGCATGATCTTCTGCAAGAAGGAGCACGCCTCGGCGATCGACAAGGCGGTCTTCCCCGGCCTCCAAGGCGGCCCGCACAACCACACGACCGCCGCGATCGCGGTGGCGGCGAACGAAGCGCTCGGGCCCGCCTTCAAGGATTATGCGAAGCAGATCGTCGCGAACGCGAAGGCGCTCGCCGAGGCGCTCGTCGGCAAGGGCTTCTCGCTCGTCACCGGCGGCACCGACAATCACCTGCTCCTCGTCGACATGACGCCGAAGAACGTCGGGGGCAAACCGGCTGCGAAGGCGCTCGACCGCGCGGGGATCGTGCTCAATTACAACGCGATCCCGTTCGACCCACGTAAACCCTTCGACCCGTCCGGCGTCCGCATCGGGACCCCCGCGGTCACCTCTCGCGGCATGAAAGAGGACGCGATGCTGAAAATCGCAGAATGGATCGACCTCGTCGTCTCCGCTCCGACCGACGAAGCGCTCCAGGCGAAGATCGCCGCCGAAGTAGCTGCATTCTGCAAGGATTACCCGGCGCCCGGCCTCACGACCTGAGCCGGCCAACGGCCGTACGAGCCGCGGCTCCCGCTCAGGTCGATTCGAGCACGACCGGCGTATCGAGCGCCGCCGTGAGCGCCAAGCGCGCGAGCAGCGGCTCGACCTCGTTCTCCACGAAGAGCATGTTGCGCGCGCCTTCGCCCACGAAGCCCTCCTTGTGCGCGCCGTCTAAGAACGCTGTGAGGTGCGAGAAGTACCCGCCGACGTCGAAGAGCCCGAGCGGCTTGTGATGGAGGCCGAGGTAGCGCCAGGTCCACACCTCGAAGAGCTCCTCGAGCGTGCCGAGGCCGCCCGGCAACGCGACGAAGCCATCCGAGAGCTCGGCCATCTTCGCCTTGCGCTCGTGCATCGTCGAGACGATATGGAGCTCGGTGAGGTCAGGGTGCCCGACTTCACGTTGCATCATGAAGTTCGGGATCACGCCGATGACCTTCCCGCCCGCCTCGAGCGCGGCGTTGGCGATGGCGCCCATGATGCCGATCTGTGCGCCGCCGTAGACGAGCGTCCAGTTCTTCTCTGCGAGCGCGGTGCCGAGCGCGCGTGCGGCGAGGGCGTACTCCGGCTTCGCTCCTACGTTCGAGCCGCAGAAGACGCAGATGCGCTTGGTGACGTTCCTCACCGAAGGCTCATCTCCACGTGACGTATTTACCGCGGTGCTCGGGGTGCTCGTTCTCGAACGCCTCGAGGCTCTCTCGCGTGATTTCGACTACGATCTCCCCATCTTTCACGATCTTCGACTGACAACCGAGCCGCGAGACCGCGCGCACGTCGAATGCTTTGTCGAGCATGTCTTCCTCCTCCTCTTTTTGTTCGGAGAGGAGCTCGCCGCCTTCAAGGACGTAGACGTGACAGGTCGAGCAGCCGCAGACGCCGCCGCAAGCGTAGCCTTCGGGCACGTCCGCCTTCTGCGCTGCCTCGAGGATCGTGGCTCCGACGGGTACTTCGACGTCAGCGTAACCTTTGAATTTGATGGTCGCCATGAGTGGCCTATCGGGCGTGAGCCGCCTCGATTCCTTTCGCTCCCTCGACCGACTTTTCGACGTCAGCGAGGCTCTTGCCTTCGATCGCCTTGGCGATCGCACGGTTCATTCGCCGACCGGCGAAGTCTTTCGTTGCGTGGTCGAGCGCGGAGATCGCGCCGATCATCTTGCTCGCATCGTCGCCGGCGGCCGCGGCTTCGAGCGCGCCCATCGCCGCAGTGATCGCGCGCCGTTCGTTCTCACCCAAGAGATCGCCGTCGGCAGCGACCGACTTTTGCGTCGCGCCGAGCATGCGATGCGCTTCGACCCGATTCTCGGCCAGACGTCGCTTCTCCAAATCCTCTTCGCCGTGCTCGATGGCGTCGAGGAGCATCTTCTCTACCGCGGCGTCGTCGAGGCCGTAGGAGGGCTTCACGTGCACAACCTGCTCGAGGCCTGTCGTCTCTTCCTTCGCCCGCACATTGAGTAGACCGTCGGCGTCGACCTCGAAGCTGATTTCAAGCCTCGCGAGCCCGGCCTGCATCGGGGGAATTCCTTTCAAAACAAAATGGGCGAGGCTCCGGCAATCGGCCGCGATCTCGCGCTCGCCCTGGACGACGTGCACGACGAAGCCGGTCTGATCGTCCTCTTGCGTCGTGTAGGTCGAGCGGGCAGAGGTCGGGATCGTCGTGTTGCGCGGCAGGATCTTGTCGACGATTCCGCCGCCGACCTCCACCCCGAGCGAGAGCGGCAGGACGTCGAGGAGCAGCACCTCGCTCTCCCTCCCCTCGCCGGCCAAGAGATCGGCTTGCACCGCGGCGCCGAGGGCGACGACCCTGTCGGGGTCGATGTCGCCGAGCGGTTCTTTACCGAACGTCTTTGCGACGAAGGCGCGGACAGCCGGGACGCGTGTCGAGCCGCCGACGAGGATGACGCCGTCGAGCTCGCCCACCTTGATTCCAGCGTCTTTGATCGCGCGACGACAGACGGCGCCGGTGCGCTCGACGAGCGGTCGGGTCGCCTTGTCGAAGTCCTCGCGCGAGACCGTGAGGATGGCGCCTTCCTTCGCCGGGCTCTCGATCGAGGCCTTGGCGGAGTCTGTGAGCTGGTGCTTGACGGCGCGGGCAGCGATGAGGGTTTGGCGGAGTAGCTCGGGCTTGGCGCGCGCGGCTTCAATGCCCATCTGCGCGAAGAGTATCTCGGCGAGCGCTCGGTCCATGTCGTCGCCGCCGAGCGCGCTGTCGCCGCCGGTCGACTTCACCTGGAAGACGCCTTCCTCGAGCCGCAAGATCGTGACGTCGAACGTGCCACCGCCCAGGTCGTAGACAGCGAAGAGGCCGTCGTTCTTCTTCTCGAGCCCGTACGCGAGCGCGGCCGCAGTGGGCTCGTTGAGCAAGCGGAGGACGTTCAACCCCGCCAATTTTCCGGCGTCTTTCGTCGCTTGGCGTTGCGCGTCGTCGAAGTACGCCGGAACGGTGATGACCGCGCCGCCGACGGTGCGTAGCTCGTCTTCGGCGAGGTGCTTCAAGGCCTTGAGGATTTCGGCCGAGACCTCGACGGGCGTGACCGCGCGCTTGCCAAGAGGTCCAGAGACCTCGAAGCGGACGACGTTCGGTGCGCCTTCGTCACGCGGCAAAAACGCGTACGGCCCCATCTTCCGCGTCTCGGGATCGTCGGCGCCACGGCCCATGAAGCGCTTCACGCTGACGATGGTGTCGACCGGGTGACCGACGGCGCGCGCTTGCCCGGCGGGACCGACGAAGACGCCCGTCCGCGAGTAGCTGACGACGCTCGGCTGGAGTGAGATGCCCTCACAGTCTTCGATCACTTCAGGGCGTTCGTCGCGCACGTAGGCGACGAGCGAGTTGGTGGTGCCAAGATCGATCCCGATCGGCCGCGGGGCCGCCTTCGGATCGAAAATTTCGTAGAGCGTCATGTTGTGCTGCTTTCGGCGATCGCGTCTTCGATCGCGCTCACGTCTTCGAGCATCCGTCGGTAGAAGCGGAGCTCGCCGAGCTTCGGGAGCGCATGAATGAGCACGCCTGTGTCGTTTCCGACAGAAATGGCTGCTGAAATGGCCTTTTTTGCCGACGCTTCGCGCGTCTCTGCGTCTTCGGCGAGCGCGCGGACCTTGCCGAGATCCTTGGTCTCACGGGCCTCGGACAGCGCCTCGCGCATCTCCATCATGTCCATGAGGAATGCCTGGTCGCTCTTCGGCTCGTTCGTCTCGCCGACCTTGATCCCCGCGAGCGTGAAGAGAGCCTCAGCCCGCCGGATCGGATCGCGGACGATGCGCCAGGCCTCGTTGACCTGGGCGGCGCGCTCGAGCGACTCGCGGCGCGCGCTCGCGCCGTCGCTCGCAAACTTGTCGGGGTGGAGCGCCTTCGATAGATCGCGGTGCCTCTTTTCGACCTCCTTGAGGTCGATGTCGTAGCGCGGCTCGATACCGAGCACCTCGAACGGGTTCACGCCGATGCCTTCTAGACTGTGAACGAGTGGCCGCAGCCGCAGCTGCTCTTCTCGTTCGGGTTCACGAACTTGAAGCCCTGACGCATGAGCGTCTGCTCCCAGTCGAGGATCGTCCCGTTCAAGTAAACGAGGCTCTTTGGATCGACGGCGACACGGACGCCGTCACGGACGAAGACGCGATCTTTCGGACGCGGCTCGCCGTCGTGGAACTCGATCACGTAGGAGAAGCCGGAGCAGCCACCGCCGCGAATGCCGACGCGCAGACATGCGTCGGGCGTGCCGCGCTGGTCGAGCTGCTTGCGAATGGCCTTCGCAGCACGATCGGACACCTCGATCGACAGCTCCTTCTTTCCCGCTTCGGCTTTGGCCGGCTCGGGATTGGAAGTCACCGTTCGCTCGGTGCTCGTCGTCGTTTCGATGGTCGAGGCGTTCATCGTCCTATTCCTTACTTCGCCTCGCGGCGGGCTTGCTGCTTCGCACGGAAGTCGTCGATCGCGCCCTTGATCGCGTCTTGCGCGAGCACTGAGCAGTGGATCTTCACCGGCGGGAGGTTGAGCTCGTTGACGATGTCGACGTTCCTGATCTTCGCGGCCTCGTCGAGCGTCTTGCCCTTGAGCCATTCGGTCGCGAGCGACGAGCTGGCGATCGCCGAGCCGCAGCCGAACGTCTTGAACTTTGCGTCTTCGATGACGCCGCCGTCGGAGACCTTGATCTGCAGACGCATGACGTCGCCGCAGGCGGGAGCACCGACGAGACCAGTGCCGACGTTCGGATCGCTCTTGTCGAGTGTTCCGACGTTGCGGGGGTTTTCAGCGTGATCGATGACTTTTTCGGAGTAGGCCATGGTCGTTACCTTGAGTAGTTCGTCTTGAGGCTTGAGGAAGGTGCAGGAGGGGAACCCTCCTGCTCTAGAGTCAGTGCGCGCCCCATTGAACGCTCTTCAAATCGATTCCCTCTTTGTGCATCTCGTAGAGGGGCGACATGTTTCGAAGGTGGGTGGCCTTCTCGACGACGAGCTTGGCGACGTAGTCGACCTCTTCCTCGGTGGTGAAGCGGCTGAGGCCGAAGCGGATGCTCGAGTGCGCGAGCTCGTCACCGACGCCGAGGGCGCGAAGGACGTAGCTGGGCTCGAGGCTCGCGCTCGTGCACGCCGAGCCCGAGCTGACCGCGACGTCTTTGATCGCCATCATCATCGCTTCGCCTTCGACGAACGCGAACGAGATGTTGAGGTTGCCGGGCAAGCGGTGCTCGAGCGAGCCGTTCAGATAGACCTCATCCATCTGGCTCTGGATCTTTTCGCGCAGGCGCTCGCGCAGCTTGGTGAGACGCGCGGCCTCCGTCACGCGCTCGTTCATCGCGATCTCGGCCGCTTTGCCGAACCCGACGATGAGCGGGACGTTGAGCGTGCCCGAGCGGCTTCCGCGCTCGTGACCGCCGCCGTCCATCTGCGCGACGATGCGGACGCGCGGCTTCGAGCGTCGGACGTAGAGCGCGCCGACGCCCTTGGGGCCGTACATCTTGTGGGCAGTGATGCTCGCGAGGTCGATGTTCATTTTCTGGACGTCGAAGTCGATCTTGCCGACGCCCTGGACCGCGTCGGTGTGGAAGAGGACGCCCTTGGCACGCGTGATCTTGCCGATCTCTTCGAGCGGCTCGACGGTGCCGATCTCGTTGTTGGCGAGCATGATGGAGACCAAAATGGTCTTGTCGGTGATCGCGTTTTCGACGTCTTTCGGGCTCACGCGGCCGTCTTTGCCGACCGGAAGATACGTGACGGTGAACCCCTCTTTTTCGAGGCGCTTGCAGGTGTCGAGGATCGCCTTGTGCTCGATCACCGTCGTGATGATGTGGTTGCCCTTGTCCTTGTAGAACTCGGCGACGCCCTTGAGCGCGAGGTTGTCCGACTCGGTCGCGCCGGAGGTGAAGACGATCTCCTTCTCGCTCGAGGCGCCGATCAACTTCGCGACTTGCTCACGCGCGACGTCGACGGCCTCCTCCGCGGTCCAGCCGAAGGAGTGACTGCGGCTCGCCGCGTTACCGAACTTCTCGGTGAAGTACGGGAGCATCGCCTCGACCACGCGTGGGTCGACCGGCGTGGTCGCGTGGGAGTCCATGTAGATCGGGAGCTTGACGGTCATTATTTTTTTCCTAGTTGCCCTAGTTCGCGCGGAAGCCCGCGACCAAATCCGGGACGTGCGACGAGCAGTCGTGCAAATCGCACTTCTTGCAGGCGGAGAGCATGCGTTCCGGGTCGCATACTTCGCAGGTGTCGAGATACGCGAGGCTCGCCTCGAGCTCGCGCTTGAGCGACTGCATGTGCTCGAGCTGCTGGGTCGTCTCTTCGAGCTTCTTCTTGTAGATCTCTCGCATGCCGACCATCGCCGTCGGCGCTGAGCTCGACGTCTCCCACTCGCGGAGGACGGTCTGGATGTCGGTGAGCGTGAAGCGCATGTCCTGCAGCTTGCCGATCCACCGGATGCGGATGAGCGCGTCCTTCGTATAGAGGCGGTAGCGCCCCTTCGAGCGAGCGGTGGGCTTCAGGAGCTCGAGCTCTTCGTAGAGGTGAATCGCGCGAACTGTCTTCCCCGATTCGCGCGCAAGATCACCGACCTGCATCAAGCCCTGCATCAAGCCCTGCTCTTCGTCCGCCTGCGCGGGGCTCGGCACCGAGCTCGCGCATACGTCGACCGCGCTCGTTTCGAGCGGCGGCAGCGGTGCAGCGAGTGGAAGGCGGTGGCTCATGAGACCCTTACGTATAGGTGAGTGCGGGCGAGGCTAGGCGGGCAGATGCCCTCTTTAGAGGAGTCGACGGACCCCGTCAAGCAACTCTAACGTTAGGGTGAGTCTTTGCCAAGGCCGCGTCAATAGGCTTTTTTTCGCTATCGGTGCTGGGCCGGCCCTGCGCTTGGAAGCGGCGCGTCAAGAGCGCCGGAAGCGCGAGGGGGATGGCCGGGGAGACCTCAAAAGCGCTACCGTCGTCGTTGCTCGTGACGCCGCCCAAGGACCAAGACGAGGACATGTTCGAGTCGGCAGGCCGCCGTCCTCGCGTGAACGATACGTCGGAGATCGCCGCCGACGACCTGCTCGAGGTGGGCGAGGACGATGTGCCCCCCCCGCCTGCCTCGCTCGCCGAGCTCGACCCCGCGCTGCTCGAGGACGAAGGCGACGAAACCGACGCCGACCGCACAGCCATCGGCTCGCTCTATTCCCGGATGCAACAGCAAGAGGCGGAGCCGACCGCTCACGATTCGCCTGTGCGCGACCTTCCTTCGACCTACGAGGACGACGACGACGAGCACGACAAGACCCTCGTCGGTAGCCTCCAAGGGAGGATGCGGCAACACGCGGTCCCCAAGGAAGCAGCGGCCGAAGAGATCGCGCTCGACGACATCGAGCTCGAGGACGCCGACGACGACGCAGATGCGACAGAGATCGGACGCCTCCCCGCCTTCCTCGAGAGCGAGCTCACCGAGAAGCGCAAGCCCTTCGCGCAGTCGGAGAGCGCCCAGCAGTCCAGCTTGCGCGAGCCGCCGCCGCCGCGTCGCATCGATCCGGCGGCCGAGCCGAAGGTCGTGGTCGCGCTCGATCCGCCGGACGCCAAGGAGCTCGAGACGCAGCCGCGCACCGACAAGGTCGGGCAGCCGCGCCCCTCGCTCGTCGCCGAAGAGAAGATCGAAGCGCTGCTCGGGCGGCTCGAGGAGACACCGCTCGCCGGCGAGCGTGCGCGCATTTTCAAGCAAATCGCCGTGATTTTTCGCGACGAGCTCGGTGACGACGACCAAGCGTTCGACGCGCTGCTCGAGGCGATCTCGGCCTCGCCGGAGGACGCAGACACGAAGGCGAAGCTCGAAGAGCTCGGTCGGGAGCTCGGGCGCATCGGCGAAATTTCGGCGGCGCTCGGCGGCAGCTCCGGCGAGTTCGAAGCGCTGCGCTCGCTCGAGGGGCGCCTCCGGATGCAGAAGAAATTCGGCGAGCTCGAGGACGTGCTCACGAAGGAGGTCGCGGCCGCGCCCGACCGCGATCTCAAGATCGAAGCGCTGCTCCGCCACGCCGAGCTGCTCGAGAAGCAGCTCGTCAAACCGAGGGGCGCGATCGAAAAGTTCGAGAACGTCATCAAGCTCCAATCGACGAACGAGCCCGCGCTCGATGGCGTGCAGCGTTGTCTCGTCGCGCTCCGCGCATGGGACGATCTCGGCAAGGCGCTCGAAGAGCGGCTTCGCGTGACGGCAAAAGCGAGCGGCAAGTCGAAGCTCTTGCTCGAGCTCGCGGAGGTCCACGAGAGCAAGCGGAGCGACGTCGCGGCGGCGACCGAGGCGCTGCTCCGAGCCGAGAAGATCGACCGCAAGAACAAGCGCGTGCTCTACGAGCTCGCGCGGATCAGCGAGAAAAAAGGGGACTTCCCGGCCGCGGCGGCCTACCGCGGCGAGCTCGCCGAGCTCACCGGCGAGATCGACAAGAAGGCCCAAATCCACGCTGCCATCGGCGCAATGCTTGCCGAAGACGATCGCGATCCGACCGCTGCGAAGATCCATTTCGAGAAGGCGGTCAACCTCGACCCGAAGCTACTTTCGGCCTGGGAGGCGATCCAAACGTTCTGCGAGCGCGCGGGCAATTGGTCACGCGCGGCCTACGCGCTGGAGATGCGTGCAGAACACACGGACACGCCGCGCGTGAAGGCGCTCCTCTACGCCGATCTCGCCGAGGTCCGACGCGACCAGCTCGAAGATCCGCAAGGCGCGCTGGCGGCCTACGAGCGCGCGCTCGAGATCGATCCGAAGCTGGAACGCGCCGCCCGCGCGGTGCTCGACGCATACGTCGCACGCAAGGAGTGGAAAAGGGCCGGCCCCGCATGCGAGCTGCTCGTCCACGCCGCCACGCGCGACGGCGACGCCGACCGTGCGTTTTCGCTCTTCGTGCTCGGAGCGAAGATCGCCGAAGAATCCGGTCACCCCGAACGCGCGGTCCTCGCCGCGCTGGCCGCCTACGAGCTCCGCCCACGCTCGAACGAGGCGCGCTCGAGCCTGGTCGAGGCGATGCATGCGGCGCGCGCCTTCCCGTCCGAGCTCGCTCGCGCGAAGAAGGCGTTGGGGCGCATCGTCGCCGACGCCGCAGTGCTCGACCCTTCGCAGCTCGTGCTCGTCGCCGACGTCCTCGCCGCGCTCGGCGACAAGCAGACGGCCGCTTCGCTGCTCTCCCAAGCGGCCGAGCGCGACCCACGCCATGCCGGTGCGCTCGAGCGCCTCGCCGACGCCCATGTGGCGAGCGGCGACTGGCACGAGGCCGCGAACCGGAAGAAGGCGCTCGCGGCGAGCCTCGACTCCGCGGAGGACAAGTACAAGCTCTACGTCGAGGCGGGAGAGATCCTCGCACATCGCGCACGCGACTTCGAAGCCGCCGACGCCTGCTACGAAGAGGCCCGGAAGCAAAAGCCGCAGGATCACTGGATCCTCCACACGCAGCTCTGGCTCTACGGACAGATGCAGGCGTGGTCGAAGATGGCCAAGACGCTGCGGGCGATCGCGGCGATCGAAAAGGATCCGGTCGTGCGGGCGAAGGGCATCTTCGCGATGGCGCAGGTCGTGCGCGACAAGTGCGACGACCCACGCTGGGCGGCAGAGCTCTTCGGCGAGGTGATGCAGATCGATCCGTCGAGGCTCGACGCCTTCGAGCGCATCGCGCGCATCTGGACCGAGTTGAAAGACTGGGAGGCGCTCGAGAAGTCCTACCGTACGATGGTAGAGCGCCTCAGGACCTCGAACGACGTGGGCTTGAAGCACGCGATCTGCCATCAGCTCGGCCTCATCTACCGAGATCGGCTCGGAGATGCGAACCGGGCGATCCACGCGTTCCAGATCGCCTTGACGATCAAGCCTGACAGCTGGAAAGACCGCAAGATTCTCTGCGAGCTCTACATCGTCACCGACGACCTCGCCGCCGCGGCGCGGACCGCGCGGCAGGGGCTGATGATTCACCCCGATCAGGCCGAGCCGATGCGCGAGCTCTACGAGATCTACCTTCGCCAGGACGACATCGATCGCGCGTGGTGTGCGGTCGACGCTCTCTCGCAACAGACGAGCCTCGACGACGAGCAGAAGCGCTTCCACGACGGCCATGCGCCCCTCCCCGCGCGTGAGGTCCCCGGCACGCTCAACGGCGCAGCGTGGGACACGCATCTTCTCCATCGCGAGCTCGACCGCATTCTCACCGCGATCTTCGCGCGCGTCACACCGGCGGTCATTCGCGCGAAGCTCGGCCCGAACGCGAGCCGGTCGGCGGACGAAATCTTGGGCCCGAGCCTCGAGTCCCAGCCGGGCGACCTCGCGAAGTTCGTCGTGCGTGCGTTCTACGACGCGGGCGAGATCCTCGGCGTCGCGCCGCCATCGCTCCATCTTCGCCCGAAGATGAGCACGCCTTTCGCGTCGGCGCAGTGGCACCGGCCCGCCGTGCTCGTGTCGCTCGAGCTCTTGGCGGGCCTTCCGCGCGCGGCGCTCGCGTTTTTGGCCGGCAAGGCGATCGCGCAGAATCGACCGGAGATCCTCGCTCGTGCGCTGTTTCCGTCGGTGAGCGAGCTCAAAGCGCTCGCGGCGACAGGCGTGCGCCTCGGGACGCTCGTCGACGGTGGAACCATCCAAAACGCGGGTGACAACGTGCTGCTCTCGGCGATGCCGCACGACGCGATCCACACTCTCCGTTCGTGCGCGCGCAAGCTGAACGAAGCGGGTGGCACGACGCTCGACGTGAAGCGCTGGGCCGAGCTCGCCGAGCTCTCGGCGGCGCGCGCCGGTCTCCTCATCTCCGGGAGCACGGCGGCAGCGAAGCGCGCGAATGCAGTCGAAGGTCGCTCACCGGCCGATCTGCCGCCGCGCATCTGGTGGGCGGAGCTCGCGCTCTTCGCGACGAGCGACAACTACGCTGACCTGCGTCAGGCGATCGGCATCGATCTCAAGCAGCGTCGCGAAGCAGGCCGCTGAAGATGGGCCGATAGCGCGGCTGCACGGCCCGCGTCGTCGGTCGTATCTTGAGCGCTTCGATTTTAGCGAAGGGTTAGTGCGCCTTCGCGTCGATGCCGGCGATCGTCTTCGCGATCTCGGCGAGGGTCTGGAAGAGCTCTTCGTCGGCGTTCTTGTCGCTCGTCCAGCGGTGCGCCGAGGCGTCGAACGAGAAGTGCCACGCGCGGGCATTGGCGGCGACCCAGATTTGGTGCGTCGGTCGCTGGGTATTGACGATGCATTTCTTGCCGTCGCGCGCCGTCATCGTGATGACGTCGCCGGAGCGCTCGAGATCGAGATCGTCGGCGTCGACGTCCTCGAACATCGTCTCGATCTTCTTCATCACGTCATCGGCGATATGTTGGTATTCGCGATCGTCCATCTTTTGTGCGGTCTCTCAGAGCCAGATTTCAGTTGAGCGAGTGCGGGAACGCGAGCACGAAGACGGGGATCTTCGCATCGAAGCCGGTGCCGTCGCCACGCACCATTTGATACTCGCCGTGCATCTCGCCGCTCGGCGTCGCGAGGACGCAGCCGCTCGTGTATTCGAAGCGCTCGCCGGGGCGGAGGTTCGGCTGCTTGCCGACGACGCCGGGGCCGCGCACCTCTTCGACGTGATTGCGCGAATCGGTGATGACCCAATGCCGGCTGACGAGCTGCACGGGGACATCGCTGCCATTGGCGATCGTCACCGTGTACGAAAACACGTAACGCCGTTCGCGCGGCGAGGATTGATCCGGCAAATACTGCGGCTTGACCGAGACGCGGATGCCTTCGGTCGTCGCGTCGATAATCGATTCGTTTCGGGTGCCGGTCGTCGTCATGGCCGTCTTTCTGGGAGCGGAGGCGAGGTCGTCGTCTCTGCGCTGTTGGTACGTCGATCGTTCAGTTTCTTCAAGAAAGCATGGGCCGCCTTCCACTTTGCGCGTGCGGCGGGCCGCCAGACCATGGCGTCGAAGCCGTGGACCTCCCCAGGTGCGACGAAGAGCTCGTTCTCGACCCCGAGGGCGTCGAGCGCGCGCTTCATCCGACGTGAATCCTCGAGGAGCGGATCCTTCGTCCCGACCGACAAGAAGAACGGAGAGAGCGGGCGCTCGAGCGCGACCGGCTCTTCGAGCAAGAGAAGCGGGCTCGCGAGGCGAGGAAAAT
>CAJDWT010000042.1_pt1 | contig 39890 bp, 34 predicted proteins | sample 7391671 | NCBI WGS metagenome assembly CAJDWT01 (sample SAMEA7055729, study PRJEB34461) | soil metagenome | biome: terrestrial ecosystem; feature: Peninsula; material: soil | place: Antarctica | collected 2016
GCGTGCTCGCCGGACTGCGCACCCAACGAACCACGGTGATACTCACCACTCATCAACCCGATCTCGCTCGCCCTGTCGCGTCTCTCTCCGGCGGCGAGCGTGGGCGCTTGAACCTGGGCGTCGTGCTCGCGCAAGAGGCCGACCTCTTGATGCTCGACGAGCCGACGAACCACCTCGATCTCGACACGATCACCTGGCTCGAGGACTTCTTGGTCGGCTACCGCGGCGGCGTCATCGTCGTCTCGCACGACCGCGCGTTCCTCGACCGCGTCTGCCCGAAGACGCTCGAGCTCGGGTCGCGTGACGTCCGAATTTATCCGCTCAAATACAGCGATTATGCGGTGGCACGCGAAGAGGACCTCGCCCGCGAGCGCGCGGTGCTCGAACGACAGAAGGCGTTCATCGACAAGACCGAGGACTTCATCCGCAAGAACATCGCGGGGCAGAAGACCAAACAGGCGCAGAGCCGGCGCAAGATGCTCGACAAGCTCGATCGCGTCGACAAGCCGGAAGATGTCTGGGCGATCGCGGAGAAGATCACGTTTCGCTTTGCGCCGTCGCAGCGATCTGGCGACATCGTCCTCGACTGCAAGGGGCTCGAAGCGTCGCGCGGGGGACGCCAGCTCTTCTCTGGCGTCGAGCTGCTCGTTCGCCGGGGAGAGCGGATCGGCATCGTGGGTCCGAACGGCGCGGGCAAGTCGACGCTCCTGAAGCTGCTCGCCGGCCGCGGGGCGGTCGATGACAAGGGGAAGATCAAGCGCGGAACGAACCTCCAAGAGGGGTACTTCGATCAGCACTTGGGTGAGGTGAATCCGCAGCTCACGGCCGTCGAAGAGGTGCGCACCATCCGCGGAGACTTCACGACCGAGTCCGCGCGCCAGTACCTCGCCAAGTTCCGCTTCTGGGGCGACGATCCTCTCCGCCGTGTCTCAGGCTTCTCGGGCGGTGAGCGCTCGAGGCTCGCGCTGGCGAAGCTGCTCCTCGAGCCGCGGAACCTCATTTTCCTCGACGAGCCTACGAACCATCTCGACATTCCCGCCGCCGAGATCCTGGAGGCGGTTCCTCGAGACCACGACGACGCGGATCGTGAGCGTCCGCGACGGCAAGGTCGACATCTACCCCGGAGGCTTTCGCGACTACGTAGCGGCACATGCGCCGAGGCCCGAGGAGCCCGTCGGTGTCCGGAGCGGTGGCGCGACGGCGGGAAAGCGGCGAGACAAAGAGAGCGTGAAACCTCCGCCGAGAGACGACGCGAACGGCAAGGCTGCGTTCGAGGCGCTGAAGCTCGCGACGCGTGAGAAAGAGCGGCGAAAGCGTCGCATCGTGGAGCTCGAGCAGCAGATTGCCTCAGGGGAGAAAGAATTGGCCGACCTCCGCGCCGATTTGCGCGAAGATCCGAAGGGAAATTGGGAAAAGCTGGCACAGATGGCCAAGGCCGAGCAGTCTCTCGCGAAGCGAGTCGAACAGATGATGAGTGAATGGGAACGCCTTTCGGCGGAAGAAGCATGAGGTCGCGCGTCTGGTTGTTCGTTCGTGTGCTCGCGTTGTTGGTCGTCGTTCTCGCGCCGGCTACGGCGTGCAAGAAGAAGGCGGCAGCGATGACCGATCCGACGCCGCCGCCGTTCAAGGTGAGCGACGCGAGCACTGGCTTGCTCTTCACGTGGGTCGACGCGAAGGGCGATTTTCACGTCGAGCAAGGCGCGAAGGACGTTCCGCTCGAAGGGCGTGACGTCGTGCGTGTCGTCGATCCGTCGCGCGAAGAGGGGACCCACGGCGATCGCATCTTCATCGCCGATCTCCGCGTCGCGGGTGGCGACGGAAGCTATCCAGTGAAGACGACGACGCTCGCCGAGTTCGATCACGTGGCGCTCTCGCGGCGACAAGGCAAGCTCCCGACGCTGGCCGACGACGGCGGCACGACCACGGTACCGACGGCCGTCGCGACGAACGATGTCCCGAGCAATGCGGGCAATAGCGGCGGTACCGATCCGGTGAACACCGCCCATCCTGCGGTCATCGTCTACGGCGCTTCGTGGTGCGGCCCTTGTCACCAGGCGCAGGCCTATCTACGCAAGAAGAACGTGCCGTTCGTCTACAACGACATCGAGAAAGATTCGAACGCCGCACGCGAAATGCAGGACAAGCTCCGGCGTGCCGGGATGCCAGTCGGCTCGATCCCGGTCATCGACGTACACGGCAAGATCATGGTCGGTTTCAACGCCGAGGAGATCGATCAAGCCTTGGGCACCGCGCTCTGAGCTCCAGTGAGCGCCGCGAGCTCGCGTTCGAGCTTGTGCCCACTCACGCGACGGTCTGATTTTGCGCTTCGTCCTCGAAGCGCTACGAAAGCGTTTCGCCGATGCGTACGAGCAGTGGTCCGCGACTGCCGATCTCGAAGGTGGTGAGCGACGCGGTCGGGCACGCGATGCGGTCGCGGAAACGCCCGATGTGAAGACCGAGGAGCGCGCAGACGATCACGCGGATGGTCGCCTTGTGGCTGACGAGGAGCACGTTGCCGTCGTGCGCTTTCAAAACGCGCTCGACGATCGGCACCGCACGCGCGGCGATGGCGAAGCCATTCTCTCCGCCAGGTGGCGCGTGTACGGAAGGGTCGCTCGTCCAGAGCGCGTAGGTGTGCGGGTCATTCTGCTTGATCTCGGCCTCTTTGCGACCGTCCCAGACTCCGTAGCCGATCTCGCGAAGACCGTCTTCGATCATGGGCGTGAGCCCGAGGCGCTTGGCCGTCGGCGCGGCCGTCGTCTGCGCGCGCGCCATTGGGCTCACGTAAATCGCCTCGAGATTCAGCTTCACCAAGTGCTCGGCGGCGCGCTCGGCCTGCTCGCGCCCAACGTGGCTCAGAGGAGCATCGATCTCACCGCAAAACGTGCCGTCAGCACTGAGCTCGGTCTCGCCGTGACGAAACAAATGGAGCATATGCATCGCTCAACGATAGCGCTTGCGCTCGAGCACGCGCGCGTAAACTTCCCGCTTCGGTCGACCGCTCCACGCCGCTATTTTTTCGGACACTGATTTCGCGTGCCCGCCCGCGGCGAGCTCTGCGTCGATCTTGGCGTCGAGGGCGGCGTCGTCGACCGTATCGCCCCGCGCATCGGGCGCGAAGCCGCCGAGCACGACCACGATCTCGCCGATCCATTCGCGCTCTCTGCTCGCGAGCTCGGCGAGCGTTCCACGGACCATCTCTTCGTGCATCTTGGTGATCTCGCGCGCGACCACGCATCCGCGCGTCGGCATCACGTCCGCCAAATCTTTCAACGTGTCCTGCACGCGATTGGGCGACTCGAAGATCACGACCGTCTCTGGCGTCTCGGCGGCACGTGCGATCGCCTCGTGTCGTGAGGGCCCGCTCCGCGGCAAAAATCCGAGGAAGCGAAAGCCATTTTCCGAGAGGCCGCTCGCCATGAGCGCCGCGAGCACGGCGCTGGCGCCCGGAATGGGGACCACCGCGAAGCCCTTCGCGATCGCCGCGCGAACGAGCGCTTCGCCCGGATCGCTCACGATCGGCGTGCCGGCGTCGGTCACGACCGCGACGTCGTTGCCTTCCTCGAGCAGTGACGCGATCCGTGCGACGTCACCGTCGGTCGAATGCGCATGGAGCGAGACGAGGCTCGCCTTCGGAATAGCGAAGTGCGAAAGCAGCTGACGCGTGCGCCGCGTATCTTCTGCCGCGATCGTGTGGACCGCGCGCAACGTGTCCAGCGCGCGCGCCGTCATGTCGCCGAGGTTTCCGATCGGCGTCGCGACGACGTAGAGCGTCCCGCCGCTCATGCCCCGAGCGTGGCGGCTTCACCCATTTCATTCGTCAGGTATTCGCGCAGCCGTCCGGTGAGGCGCTGCTCGAGCTGACGCACGCGCTCGCGCGAGATCTTGAACTTGTCGCCGAGCTCTTGGAGCGTGAGCGGATCTTCGGCGATGAGGCGCTGATCGAAGATCGCGAGCTCTTTTTCCTTGCCGACGAGTGTCTCGCGGAAGGTCTTGAGCTTGTCGGTGAGGAGCGCGTGGATCTCTTCTTTCTCGACGAGCATGTCAGGGCTCGCCCCTGCGCTCGGCATCATGTCGACCTTGGCGATCGCGCGACCGTCGGAGTCGCCGACCGGCGCGTCGAGCGATTTTTCGCTCGCGGCGAGGCGCACGTCCATTTCGGCGACCTCGTTCTCCGGCACGTTCAGCTGTTTGGCGATCTCTGCGTTCGTCGGGTCGACGCCCATCGAGATCAATTCGGCGCGCTTCTTCCGCAGGTTGAAGAACAGCTTTCGCTGCGCCTGCGTGGTGCCGAGCTTCACGAGCCGCCAATTGTTCAAGATGAAGCGGAGGATGTAGGCGCGGATCCAATAGGCCGCGTACGACGACAGCTTGACCCCGCGGTACGGGTCGTAGCGTTTGACCGCTTGCATGAGGCCGATGTTGCCCTCCTGCACGAGGTCCATGATGTTCTTGTAGGCGCGCCGGTATTCGTACGCGATCTTCACGACGAGCCGGAGGTTCGCGGTCACGAGACGCGCGGCGACCTGAGGGTTCTGGTTTTTCACGAAGTCGACCGCGAGCGAGTGCGTCTCTTCGGGCGAGAGCAGCGGGTGGCGCTGGATCTCGCGTTGGTAGGCGGTCATCGCGTCGAACTTGGCGAGGCCGCGCTCGTCGGCCGACACCTTGGGCTCACGCGGCCGATGAGCGAGCTCGCCCATGCCCGATTCGTCGTCGACGACGACCTCGCCTGCGGCTTCGATGGCGTCGCCGTCCGAGTCGTGATCGGCCGTGACGTGCTCTTCGCGCTCCTGACCTTCGTCGTCGCCGCGGGAAAGAGCAGTATTTTTAGCCGCTTCGCGCTTGGTCGCCTTGGCCGCCGATTTCTTCGCCGAAGGCGTGCGGGAGGCCTTGGGCGTCGCCGCGGAGGCTGCTTTCTTCGGTGTTTCGCTGCTGTCTTTGGAGGCTTTGGCGCGGGGCACGGGGGACGTAGTCTAGGAACTCGGTCTGGTTTCCACAATCGACCCCCGCGATTTTTCGCTCTTCTCAACGCGCATGCGCGATCCACAGCCACCACGACGCTGCGAGCGCCACAAGCGCGAAGCCCACGAGAATGGCGGACCCGAGCTCGTTTTCGAGCCGGGTTTGGCGTTCTGCTCGGTCCATGGCTCTAATCTAAGGCTTTGACGCGCGGCGTCAATGGGGAGCAGGCCTCTTGGGCGGTGTCGGCGTGGGCACGCCGATTGACAAGAATTCTAGCGCCGTTACATACGGGCCTGCTCGTTATGCGCAAGGGAAGCGTAGAAGACGGACTTCGTTACGCTTCTCGCAAACACGGCAAAATCAAGCTGACGGCGGGAGATTTCGGCGGGTCCACGGCTTCGGCCGGTCGTACGCGTTCGTCGCGCACGCCGCTCGACAAGCGTCTCATGGGCTGGGGAGAAGGTGTCATCGCCCGCCTCCATCACGCGGGCGTTTTCGCGAATGCAGAGGCCGTCGTCGACGTCGACGGCTGCCGGCTCGTGGTCGCCAGCGACGGATGCGCGCACGCGCGTGTGGTCCTCGCGGTCGGTGGCGGCGGGATCGACGTGAGGGTCGAGCTCCCGGACGAGCCTGCGTTTCGGGGTCACATGCTCCGTCACGCTCGCGAGCTCTTCGCCGCGCTCGAGACGTTGCCCGAAGAGTTCACGATCGGCACTGCGAAGGAAGAGGGGACGACCGCCCGGACCTCCACGCTCGACGAGGTGACGACGCTCCTCGACAAGCCCGGCCTCGTGCGGGTCGGGTGGCGAGTTCCGCAAGACGTCGCGCTCGCGCACGCCGACGACATCGACGATCAGCTCGAAGACGCGCTCGTCGTCCTCGCGCCGATCGTGAAGATCGCGGAAGGGGCGCGAGACAGACGCCAAGAGATGCTCCCGCAAGGCGTCACCAACCTCGACACGAAAGCGTCGATCGAAAAAGGGGCCCGCGTGCAGGTGATGGACGGGCCGTTCGCCGGCAAGGTGGGCACCGTGCAAGATCTCGACGGCAAAGGAGGCGCCCGCGTGATGCTTGGCCTCTTGGCCGCGCACCTCGACGTCAAAGATCTTTCGGTCACGACCTCGCGCCGTCCGGTGCTCGGCTCCTCGCACCGTCGTCCGCTCTCGAACAAGCGTGGTTGACGTGACCGCCAAACCCTCCGTGCCCATGGACGCTCCGACGTCTCTGGGCGCGCAGATGAAGCGCCATACGGCGGCGTATCTCGTCGGCGCGGCGACCCTCGCCATTTTCCAGCTGTCGATGAACCGGATCGACTGGAAGTCGAAGGCGGCGATCGACCTCATCTTCGGCCCTCACCCCGAGCTTTCATGGCGTCCGGCGGCGATGATCTTCGGCCTCGGCATCATCGCCTTCGGCACGCGTGTGGCGAGCCGCTGGTTCATCTTCAACGCGGGCCGCGACGTCGAGTACGACCTCCGCGCGCTCCTCCTCCATCGCCTCCACGGTCTCGGCGCCGCGTTCTATCGGAAGATGAGCGCAGGCGAGATCATGAGCCGGTCGACGAACGACCTCGCTCAGGTCCGTCTCCTCACCGGCTTCGGTATCCTCAACATCATCAACGTCGTCTTCGGTCTCGCCAGCGCGCTCCAGGTCATGGTCGTGATCTCGCCGAAGCTCACCGCGGCGAGCTTCGTGACGTTGCCGATCCTCGTCATCATCACCACGAAGTTTTCTCGCGCGATCTTCGTCCGCACGCGCCAGAACCGTGAGCTCACCCGCTTCCGCGTCGCCAACGCCGGCTACCTCGAGGCAAGCCTCGCCCTCGCTCGCCTCCGCGGCTCGATGCAGCCGATGATGGGCGCGACAAGCGCGCTCGGCATCTTGGTCTTCTTCTGGTACGGCGGCCTTCTCCTCCTCCGCGGGCCAGAGGCAGGCGGCATAACCCAAGGCGACTTCTTCGCCTTCTCGCTCGCGCTCGTCCGCATGATGTGGCCGATGGTGTCGCTCGGCTTCGCGGTCTCGATCGTCCAGCGCGGTCGCGCCGGCCATGCCCGTTTGAAAGAGGTATTCGACGCGATGCCCGAGGTCACCGACGGCCCCGACGCGCCGCCCTCGCACGTCGACGGCGGCCTCAAGGTCGAAAACCTCGGCTTCTCCTACGGTGAGCGGCGTGTGCTCGACGACGTCAGCTTCGAGGTCGAGGCCGGCCATTCGCTCGCGATTGTCGGACGTACGGGCGCGGGCAAATCGACCGCGGCGATGCTCCTCGCGCGTCTCTTGCCGACGCCGCCGCACACCGTTTTCATCGACGGCATCGACGTCTGCGACGTTCCGCTCTCGTTCGTGCGCCGCGCGCTCGGGTACGCGCAACAAGACGCGTTCCTCTTCTCGACCACGGTCTCGCGCAACATCGGCTACGCGCTCCCCGACGTTGACTCGGCCGAGGGCATGAACGTCGTGCGCGACGCCGCACGCGAGGCGCAGGTCCTCGAAGAGGCGCTCAGCCTGCCCGAGCAGTTCGACACCGTCGTCGGCGAGCGCGGCGTGCAGCTCTCGGGCGGTCAAAAGCAGCGCATTGCGCTCGCTCGCGCGCTCGCGTGGGAGCCGAAGATCCTGATCTTGGACGATCCGCTCTCGGCCGTCGACGCGAAGACCGAGGCGGCGATCTTGAAGTCGATCGAGCGCCAAGCGCAGAAGCGCACGGTTGTCCTCATCACCCATCGTATCGCCGCCGCTGCGCGCTGCGATCAGATCATCGTCCTCGACCAAGGGCGCGTCGCAGAGCGCGGCACGCACGACGAGCTCGTCGCCAATGGCGGCCTCTACGCTGCATTCGCCGAGGAGCAACGCATGGCGCATGAGCTCGCCGAGATCGAGGTCGAAGGCGTGCCGAGCGCACCGGGCCCGGGAACGGCGGGGAGCGCGGCATGACCGAGCGTCTCGCGAAGAGGCAGCCCAAGAAGGCGCCGACGCGCGCCGAAGAGAAGATGCGCGCGTTCCACGAGGAGGGCGCGATCGGCAAGGCGTACGACTATCGTCTCGTCAAGCGGCTCGTCCCGTTCGTGAAGCCGCACGCGAAGTTCTTGGTCGGCTCGCTCATCTCGCTCGTCGCGCTGACGGGCCTCAATCTGCTCCGCCCGCTCGTCATGGGCGACGTCGTCGGAAAAGCGGCGGCCAAGGATCCGAGCGGTCTCTTGCGTGACGGTCTCTATCTCGGCCTCGTCATCGTCTTCTCCCAGCTCCTGATGTTCGTTCAGATCTATTCGATGCAACTCGTCGGTGCGCGCGCGATGGCCGATCTCCGCGAGCACATCTTCCTCTTCTTCCAGCGCCTCCAGCTCCGCTTCTTCGACCGGACGCCGGTCGGTCGTCTCGTCACGCGTGCGACCAACGACGTCGACGCCGTCGGTGAGCTCTTCGCGTCTGGCGTGCTCAACGCCGTCGGCGACTTCACCACGCTCGCCGGCATCGTCGTGATGATGCTCGTGCTCGACTGGCGCCTCTCGATCATCGCGTTCGCCGCGCTCCCGATCGTTGGCATCATCGTCACCTTCGTCCGCAAGCGCTCCCGCGAGGCCTATCGAGACATCCGGACGAAGACGGCCCGCCTGAACGCCTTCTTGAACGAGCAGGTGAGCGGCATCGCGATCGTGCAGGCCTACGCCCAAGAAGATCAGGCCGCGCGCGAGTTCGACGACATCAACAGCGCCTATCGAGACGCGAACGTGAAATCGATCACGTGGGAGGCCCTCCTCGACGCCGCGATCGAGATGGTCTCGACCTTGTGCATCGCGAGCGTGCTCTGGTGGGCGGGCCTGCATCGCCTCGGCGACCACGCCATCAGCTTCCCGCTCATCGTCACGTTCACGCAGTACATCAAGCAGTTCTTCGAGCCGGTGAGCCTGCTCTCGCAGCGGTACACGATCCTCCAGTCGGCGATGGCGGGCGCTGAGCGCATCTTCCAGCTCCTTGACGAGACCGAGCTCGAGGTCCAGGCCGAGGTCGACGGCACCGCGAAGTACCAGCCCGCGCCCGAGGAGGCGATCGCGCTCGACGACGTCTCGTTCGAATACAAAAAGGGCGTGCCGGTCTTGCACCATGTCTCGATGAGCGCGCGGGTGGGGGAGAAGATCGCGCTCGTCGGCGCGACCGGTGCGGGCAAGACGACGGTCTCGAGCCTGCTCCTCCGCCTCTACGAGATCGACGAGGGCGAGGTCCGCGTCTTCGGCAAGAACGTCAAGTCCTACAATCGACAAGCGCTCCGCGAGAGCTTCTCGGTCGTTCCCCAGGACGTCTTTCTCTTCAGCGGAACGATCTTGAGCAATGTCGCGATGAGCGACATCACGCCCGATCGCGCGCGAGCCGCCCAGGCGATCGCTCGCATCGGTGCGCTCGAAATTTTCCAACGCCGCGGCAAGGACGAAGGGAAGGCCGAAACGAGTGACGGCTGGCTCGACGCCCGGGTCGACGAGCGCGGCGCGAACTTCAGCGCCGGCGAGCGCCAGCTACTCGCGTTTGCGCGCGCGCTCTATCGTGACGCGCCGATCTTGATCCTCGACGAAGCGACAGCGAGCGTCGACTCCGACACCGAGGGGCGCCTCCAGGTCGCGCTCGACGCCGTCATGCAGAAGCGCACCGCGATCGTCATCGCCCATCGCCTCTCGACGATCAAAGCGGTCGATCGCATCGTCGTCTTCCACAAGGGTCGCGTCGTCGAGACGGGCTCGCACGAGGAGCTCCTCGCGAAGGAGGGCGTGTACGCGCGTCTTTACCGGATGCAGTTCGCGCACGAGCGCCAGAAGGAGCTCGAAGGTGCGAGCGACCCGCCTCCGGCCGTGGCCTCGGCCCGCTGAATCGGGGAAAGAAAGGGGAATTCTTCAGTTGTCGGCGGACGTTCTCTATAGCAAAGAGAGATCTCGTGTCCGACCTGCCCTTGCCTCCGCCCGCTCCTTCGTCCACGACCATGCTCGAAGGCGGCGCGCGCGTGATGCGACCGCGGCGTGCGGCGCCTGGCGACGCGGTCAGGCCCACGCGCGCCGAGGTGAACCTCGCCGCCCTCCGTCACAATCTTCGCGTCGTGCAGAAGCACGCCGAAGGGCAGAAGGTGTGGGCGGTGCTGAAGGCCGACGGCTATGGGCACGGCTCGCCCGCGGTCGCGCGCACACTCGAGCGCGCAGGCGCAGACGGCTTCTGCGTCGCGCTCCTCGAGGAGGGCATCGAGCTGCGAGAGGCGGGGATCATGGCGCCCATCCTCGTCATGGGCGGCTACTACGGGTCGGCGACAGCCGAGCTCCTCGCGCGCCGGCTCACGCCCGTCGTCTACGACTGGTCGCAAATCGAAGCGTTTTCCCGGCTCGCCCGGAGCGGCGCCGTCGCCGGGCCGGTCGACGTGCATCTGAAGATCGACACGGGCATGGCGCGTCTCGGCGTGCGCATGAACGAGCTGCCGGCCTTCGCCGCCAGGCTCGCCGGCCAGCAAGAAATTCGTGTCACCGGCCTCATGACCCATCTCGCCGACGCCGACGCCGCTTCTCCCGAGGAGATGCGCGAGCAGATGCGGAAGTTCGAGCTGGCGACCGCCGAAGGGGTGAAGGTCGGGCTCCGTCCCGTAGTCCGTCACGCTGCCAACAGCGCCGCCGTCCTCCGTCGTGAGGCGAAGCTCGACGCCGTCCGGCCCGGGGTCGCCATATTCGGCGTCTCGCCCGTCATCCTCGAGCAAGGCGCCGGCGAGCTCCACCTCGCGATGCGCGTCCGCACCGAGATCGCCGCGCTCCGCACGGTCGAAGCGGGCGAACGGATCGGCTACGGCGGGCTCTGGACCGCCGCCCGCAAGTCGGTCATCGCGACGATCCCGATGGGCTACGCCGACGGCCTCTCGCGCGCGCTCACGAACAGAGGCCACGCGCTCGTGCGCGGCAAACGAGTACCCATCGCCGGTGCGGTCTCGATGGACATGGCCATGCTCGACGTCACCGACATCGCGGGCGTCTCGGTCCGCGACGAAGCGGTCGTCCTCGGCGCACAAGAAGGGCCGCTCGGCAAAGACTCCATCAGCGCGGAAGAGGTCGCCAAGCACGCAGGTACGATCGCGTGGGAGGTCCTCACCTCGATCTCACGTCGCGTCCCGCGATTTTACCGGGAACCCTGAAGCCACGTCCTCACCGCGAGCGTTCTCGTCATTCGTCTCGTGACGTCAGTAGAGCGCGCCTGGAGCGAAGTCGATGTTCGTCATCACGCGGTCGGTCCCGGTCAGCGTGAACGGGTCGGTCTGGAGCGCGATCGAGCGCGGCGCCCCCTCGGCATCGAGCGCGGTCGCCGTCGCCAAGTAGCTCCCCGGCGGCAGCGCGATCGTCTTCGCCATCGTCGTACACGGCTCGGAGTAGGTGCCCATGGCCGTCCCGTGGTCGTCGGCGACGTTGAGCGAGATCGCAGCAATGCCCGACGACGCGCACATCTTCGAATCGTTGCGTTCGATGAACGTCCAGGTCACAGATAGCTTTCCGAACGCCTCTTCGTTGGTCCCCGTCGGCTCGCTCGCGCTCGCCGCGCAACCCGAGACGACAAACGCACACACGGCGCCGATGACCATCCGTATTGCGAGCTTCTTCATGACGGCTCCTTCTCACACCCCGGCTCGCCGACGCGGCCACGACCCCCGCGACCTCCGACGAGTCAGCTTCGACGAGTCATCAAGAGCAACTTGAGGTCCAACTTCGATAGCGGAAGGGCTCTCGCGGCGTAAATTCGAGATCCCTTCAAAGCGTGCAAAATGACGCACTTGGTGACGTTGAGGTAGTCCGGCGTCCCACTCTCCAAAACGCCGCAACGTGACGGCAGTGCGTGTCGTGACCTCGTGCTAGAGTCCGCCGGCTTTGGCCGACGACGCGCCCTCCGAAGAAAAACCGCTCTTCGATCGGATGGTGGCGCCACCGCTGGCGATGCTCGACGATCTCGGTGCCACGGTCATGCTCGCGTTTCAGGCGTCGACGTGGCTCGTCCGTCCGCCGTTCCGCTTCGCCCAGTACCTCATCGCTCTCGACTTCATCGGCGCCGGCAGCACGTTCATCGTCGGCCTCGTCGGTCTCTTCACCGGCATGGCGTTCACCGTCTCGAGCGTCGTCGCATTCCGGCAGTTCTCGGCCGAAGGCATGGTCGGCGGAGTCGTCGCGCTCGCGCTCTCGCGTGAGCTCGCACCCGTGCTCGCGTCGGTCGTGGTGACCGCGCGCGCCGGAAGCACGATGGCGAGCGAGCTCGGCAACATGCGCGTCACCGAGCAGATCGACGCCATCACCACGATGGGCGTCTCGCCGGTCCAGTACCTCGTCGTGCCGCGCGTCGTGGCGACCGTGCTGATGTTACCGCTCCTCACCGTCATGTTCTTTCTGTCGGGCATGGTCGGCGCGTACCTCGTCGCTGTCGTTTGGCAGGCGATCGATCCGGGCGTCTTCTACGACCGCATCCAGAGCCTCGTCCAGACGAGCGACCTTCGTATGATGTTCATCAAGGCCGGGATCTTCGGGCTCATCGTCAGCGTGATTTGCTGCAAGAAGGGGTTCTACGCGAGCGGCGGCGCCCGCGGTGTCGGTGAGGCGACGGCCAAGGCGGTCGTCGCGAGCATCGTGGCCATCTTCGCCGCTGACTACATCTTGACGGCGCTCATGACCGACATCTGAGCGGCAAGACGGAGGTGCTAGGCTCGCCGTCCGTGAGCGAACGAGATCTCGTAGGCCGCCGCTTCTACGTCACCGGGGCGAACACCGGCATCGGTAAGGTCACCGCCAAAGAGCTTGCGCGCCGCGGCGGCGACGTCGTCCTCGCGTGTCGCTCCGAAGAAAAGACGCACCCCGTGGTCGACGAGATCATCGCCGCCGGCGGCAAAGCCGAGCTCTCGTTGCTCGATCTCGCCGACCTGGCCTCGATCCGCGCGGCGGCTGAGCGCGAGATGGGCAACGATCGGCCACTCCACGTGCTCATCAACAACGCGGGCCTCGCTGGCCTGCGCGGGACGACAAAAGACGGCTTCGAGCTCACCGTCGGCACCAATCACCTCGGCCACTTCTTGCTCACGAGCCTGCTCTTGCCGAAGCTCCGCAAGTCCAAGCCGGCGCGCATCGTCAACGTGGCGAGCAAAGCGCACTACGACGCCAAGCCGATCGATTTCAGCCTGTTCCGCGGCGAAACGAAGAACTTTACCGGCATGCCCGAGTACGCGACCAGCAAGCTCTGCAACGTCCTCTTCACCAAAGAGCTCGCGAACGGCAAAGCGGGCGACGGCGTGAATGCCTATTCGCTCCACCCCGGCGTCGTGGCGAGCGACGCCTGGCGTCAGGTCCCGTGGCCGTTCCGGTCGATCATGAAGATGTTCATGATCTCGGAGGAAGAAGGGGCGAAGACGACTTTGTACTGCGCGACGTCGCCGGACGTCGAAGAACAGAGCGGTCTCTACTTCGACTCGTGCGCCGTTCGAAGGCCGAGCAAGCTCGCCGAAGATCCCGAGCTCGCCAAGACGCTCTGGGAAAAGAGCGAAGAGATGGTCGGCGTCTGAAGGCCGGCCGCTTCGCCCGTCAGTGCGCGTTCAAGACGACGTTGTTGAGCGTCGTGATGTTCGCGCCGGCGGGGTAGCCGTACGAGACCCAGCGGGTGAACGAGGCGTTCGTCTCGTCGTTGCCCGAGTACGTGCGGCCGCTGCCCCAACCCCACACCGTGACGCCGAGCTGCGGGACCGGCGCCGCGGGGCTGCCGGCGAAGTTGGCGACGATGGTGTGGACGCCGTTGTTGCAGGAGCCGACGCCGGCGAAGTTATTTACCGAGAGGTCGGTGCGCGTGAACTGGTATTTGCCGCTCGTTCCGATGTCGGTCCAACCTGAGAGCGTGCCGGCGCAGTCGAGCGCGACGCTCGGGAAGCCGAGCGCCGGATCCTTCACGCGCGTGATGACCAGGTTCGTCTCCGGATAGGTCGGGTCGGTGAAGAACGTGTAGCGCGGCAGGTACTGGCTCGGTGTGACGACGTTGACGAACTCGGGGTCGCCTTCGCCACCGCCGATGTCGCCGCCGCCGCCGTTCGGATCCGACTCGACCGGACCGAAGTTGTAGCCGCCGGTCATGTACTGCGCGAAGTAAAACGGATGGCTCGCGTCTTGGCTCGTGACGACGAACGGGCCGCGGGCGTTGAATTCGACGACCTGGCGAGCGGCGACGGTCGCCGGTGCACCGGCGAGGGGCGGGTCGAACGTGAGGGTCGTGCCGTCGACGACGCCGACGATGCGCCACGGGACGATCTCTTCGCCGGGCGGATCCGTGTCGTGGGCGTTGCGCGTACGGCTGCGATAGCGGACGCCGAGGTACTCGCTGCCGAGCGCGTTGATCGGCGGGAGCATCTGCTCGGCGCCGTCGGCGCGGCTCGCTTGTGAGGCCGGGACGTCCATCAGCGTGTTGCCGCCGATGACCGCGATCGGGTTGTCCGACTGGATCGCGCTGCCGGTGAGCTCCGCGCTCTGTGTAATCTGCACATATTCGCCCTTGTCGATCGTGTACGTGATGGGCGTGTTCGCAGCGGTGCCGGGGACGCCGCTCCCGGCCGTGATCGCGGCGACGGGGTTGATCGTGACGTGCGTGTTGTCGGCCTGGGCGATGACGGACATCGAGGGGAACGAGAGGTCAGGGAACGTGGTCGACGCGCGGTACGCGTTGGCGGCTACGTAGTTGGTGCCCCACACGTTCGTCGGCAAGAGGAGCGTCGCCGACGTGACGCGTGCGCGGCCGCCGCCGTACGGGAAGATCTGATAGCCGACGACGGGGACGTTCGTCTTGATGTGGAACGCGTTGCCGACGCCGGTGCCGGTGATCGACGCGTCGCCGACGATCGCCGGCGTGATCCCGGCGGGGCAGCCAGCGAGCGCACCCGGTGAGGTCGGATCGCCGCCGCCTGCGTTCGGGTCGCGTGAGAGAAAGAGGATCGCGATCTCGTCGCGCGGGAGCCCGAGCGCCGCGTTGTATGGCGTGTACGCGATGCTCGTTCCGGTGCCGGCCGGGATGCGCGCGAACTGCTCGATCGGCAGGATCGTTCCGTTGCGTTCGACCTGAATTTTAGCCGGTTCGCCGGTCTTCCACTGGTTGACGATGAAGACCGCGTAGCAGGCGCCCTTGGCCTCTTGCGTGATGTCGACCTCGTTCGCGAAAAACTCGCAGCCGTTCGACGTGTCCTCACCGAGCGTGTCGACGCACGGGTTCGCGCATTTGCCTTGCTTGCACTCTTCGAGCGAGCTGCATTGGAAGACGCGGACGCCGCATTGGTAGACGTAGCCGAGGTCGCGCGGGTCGCAGTAACGCGGCTCGTTGCACTCGACTTGCACATCGAGCGGGCCGCCTTCGATGAGCGGGCCGTCGGGCGGAGAGTCCTTGGGCGCGTCGATCGGCGGCTTCGCGTCGACGTCGGTGCGGACGTCGGTGGTCGTGTCGGCTTGACCGTCGGCGACGTTGATCGCGACTTCGCCGTCGACCAGCTCGGAGCGCGAGCCGCAAGCGACGAAGAGAAACCCGGCGACTCCGCCGAGAAGCAAAGCTCTGGAAGTGCTACGCATGCGGGCCGAATCGTAGCCCGGCCCTACCGCCTCGTCACGAAACCCGCGGAAAACGATTGGAACGAATCATTGTGGCAGGTCGCGCGGCGCGTGCCGCCCGGTGATGATTGCTCAGGAAAGCGCGAGCATCTTCGCGATCGGCGCGAGCGCCCTGGTCATCAAGTCCTTCGGCATCTCGATCCGCGGCGCGAGGTCGCGGAGCGACAAATAGACCTTTTCCAGCGTGTTTTTCTTCATGTACGGGCATTCGTTGCACGCGCAATTGGCCATCGGGGGCGCCGGGATGAACGTCTTTTCGACCCCGGCCTCGGCCGCCGCCTTCTCCAATGCGTGCAAAATCCCCGCTTCGGTCGCGATGATGATCTCTTTCTCCGGCCGCCTGATCGCTTCTTTGAGGATCCCCGTCGTCGAGCCGATGAAGTCGGCCATCTTGAGGACGACTGGCTCGCACTCGGGGTGGGCCAAGATCGGCGCGCCGGGGTGACGCTCTTTCAGCTGCACGAGCTTCTTCTCGCTGAACGTCTCGTGGACGATGCAGCTGCCTTGCCACATCTCCATTTTGCGGCCGAGCTTCTTCTCGATGAACGCGCCGAGGTTCTTGTCGGGCGCGAAGAGGATCGTCTTTCCTTCGGGGATCTGCCGGACGATCTTCTCCGCGTTCGACGATGTCACGATGTAGTCCGACAGCGCCTTTACCTCGGCCGAGCAGTTGATGTAGCTGACGACGACCGGCTTCTCGCCGTTGACGGTGTGCTTGTCGATCCACGCGGCGAACGGGCCGGCAGGGCAACCGTCGGCGAGCGAGCAGCCCGCGGTCAGATCCGGCAAGACGACGATCTTGTCGGGGTTCAAGATCTTCGCGGTCTCCGCCATGAAGTGCACGCCTGCGAAGCAGATGACGTCGGCCTTGGTCTTGGCCGCCGCTTGGGCGAGCTGGAGCGAATCACCGACCACGTCGGCGACGTCTTGGATGTCGCCGTCTTGGTAGTAGTGGGCGAGAAGGATCGCGTTTTTTTCCTTCTTCAGCCGCAAGATCTCGTCTTCGAGATCGAGCGAAGGGTCGATCGGCTTCGGCGCGCTCGCCAGCGAGAGACTCGTCGTCATGCCCGGAATTTAGGTCGAGGAAGGTCTCAGGGGAAGAGAGGCGCTGGAAAGAGCGGCTACTTCTTCGCCAGGAGCTTCGCCGAGATGTGCTCGCCGAGCGCCTCGCCCATCATCTTCTCGACGAAGACGTCGACGGCGATGCGCTCGTCGTCGTTGGCGAAGAGGAAGCGGATGCCCATGCCCGGCGGCTGCTCGGCGGTCTGCGTGGCTTCGGTCACGACCCAGATGACCTCGCCCTTGAGCTTGAGCTGTTTGTCTTGGGCCGGGAAGGAGAGGACGAAGACGAACTCGGTGCCGACGTCGAGCGGCTTCACGGTTCGGATGAACGTGCCGCCCTTCGAGATGTTCTTGGTGTAGTCCGCGAAGAACGTGTTGAGGCGTTTGTAGTCTACACGCAACGTGATGGCGGCTCGGCGGTCGTCGCGCCTGTCGTCCCACGAGTCGGGCGGCGTGGTCTCGGGGCGATTGCCTTCCATCGGGGACCCAAGCTATCACGGGCCCCAGAATGCGTGACGTTTTCGCTGGATTCGCAGAGCTTCGAAAGCGCATCACCGAAGCGCCCGAACGCGTGCGCATCGCGGGCGTCGTCGGCAATCGAAGCGGACTGATGTGGGGCGTCAGCATCAAGGGCGCGCTCGCCGTGCTGAAGACCCTCGCCGGTGGTCCTCAGAACCCCTCGCAGGTCTACCGGATCCACGCCGCCAACTCGCCCGACAAGGTCGCCCTCCGCTTCCGGGGCAAGGCCACCACCTTCGCCGAGCTCGACGCGCGGATGGACAGGGTCGCCGCCGCGCTTCTCGCCCGCGGTCTCGGGAGGCGCTCGAGCATCGTCCTGATGACGAAGAACCGGCCGGAGTTCCTGGAGCTCCAGAGCGCCGCGAGCCGCATCGGTGGAGCAGCCGTCAGCGTCTCGTGGCGGTCGACCGCCGACGAGCTCGCGTACCTCACGAGCCACTCCGGCTCGCAGATGATCTGCTTCGACGACGAGCTCTGGCCCGCGGTCGAAGGTGCGGCCAAGAAGCTCGGCATCCCGGGCGCGATGCTCGTCTCGATGAACGGTACGGTGAAAGGGGCGGCCAGCTATGCCGAGCTCCTCGCCGCCGAGCCCGTCACGCTCCCGGCGATCGATGCGGAGAAAGACGGCGCGGTCGTCATCTACACGTCCGGTACGACCGGAAAGCCGAAGGGAGCGGTCCGCAAGTTCCCGCGTGACGCGCTGCCAGCGGCGCTGCGGTTCATCGCCGAGACGCCGATGCGCGTTGACGACGTGCATCTCGTCACGTGCCCGCTCTATCACTCGACCGCGTTCGGCTTCGTCGCGCTCTCGCACATCCTCGGGGCCGAGGTCGTCATCATGGACGAGTTCAAGCCGGAGCATTTCCTGCGCGACGTCGCCAAATACAAGGTGACGACCACCGCGATGGTGCCGACGATGATCCACCGTGTTTTGCAGCTTGGTGAGGCCGAATTGAAGAAGCACGACACGAGCTCGCTCCGCTGCGTCTTCGCGGGCGGTGCGCCGCTCCCCGGTCCGCTCGCGACCGCGGCGATGGACCAGCTCGGCGACGTCCTCTTCAACTTCTACGGCGCGACCGAGACCGGTCTCGTCACGCTCGCGAAGCCCGCCGACCTCCGCGCCTGCCCTTCGACGATTGGCCGCCCGATCCCGGGCAACGACATCCGCCTGCTCGACGACGCCGGACGCGAGGTCGAAAAAGGGGAGGTCGGCGAGCTCTTCGTGAAGAACAATCTTCTCGTCGTCGGCTACCACAAGGACGAGAGCGCCACGAACGACAGCATGAAGGACGGCTACTTCAGCGTCGGCGATCTCGCGCGCGTCGATCGCGATGGCCGGTACTTCATCGAGGGTCGCAAGCGGGACATGATCATCTCCGGCGGCGTGAACGTGTACCCGGCCGAGGTCGAAGGTGTCCTCGAAGAGCACTCCGGCGTCGCCGAGGTCGCGGTCGTCGGCGTCGCCGATCAGGAGTGGGGCGAGCGCGTGGAAGCGGTCGTTGTCCGCAATAGAACCACCCACACCGACATGGACGACAAGGCGTTCGAGGCGGAGCTCAAGACCTGGGCGCGCTCCCGGCTCTCTGGCCCGAAGGTCCCCCGCACCTACGTCTTTCTCGAGCGGCTGCCCAGAAACCCCACGGGAAAAGTCCTCAAACGCGAGCTCCGACAGCGCGCGGCGAGCTGACGCCGCCTCCGCGGTCGTGGCAGGAGCCTGCTCGAATGTGACAGCCGACCTGCGGAGAGCCCTGCGAACGTTTTCTCGCGCGTTTCGAGGCGGTGGCGTAAAATGGATGTTGGCGAAGTATGGGTCCCGGCGACGTTCTGCGCGGTAAATACGAGCTCGTCGAGTCGATCGGACGAGGCGGCATGGGCGAGGTCTTTCGCGCCGTGCATCTCGACACGGGTAACGACGTCGCGATCAAGGTCGTGAGCCGCACGCTCCTCGACGACACGCTCATCGGGCGGCTCGAGCGCGAAGCCTTGGCGGCCGGCCGGATCGCCAGCGAGTTCGTTCCGCCCGTCTACGAGATCGACCGCACCGACGAGGGTGAGCTCTTTCTCGTGATGGAGCTGCTCTTCGGCCAATCGCTCTCGGAGCGTCTGCGTGGCGTCGACGGCTTCATGACGTGGGAAGAGGCGCGTCTCATCGGCGACAACGTGCTGCGCGGTCTCATCGACGCGCACGCGGCCGGCGTCGTGCATCGTGACCTCAAGCCAGGAAACATCTTCCTCGAGTCGCTCGACAACGGCGGCATGCGCGCCAAAATCTTGGATTTCGGCGTCTGCAAGCTCGACGTCGTCGACGGCGAGAAGCTGACGATGACGGGCGAGTCGGTCGGGACGATCGCCTACATGGCGCCGGAGCAGATCCGCGGGGCGTCGAAGGTGAACGAGCGCGCCGACCTCTACTCGTTCGCGATGGTCATCTTCGAGATCCTCTGCGGACGCCTCGCGTACGAGGAAAAAGGGCAGATCGCGCTCTTGGCCGAGAAGCTCGAGAAGAACGCGGTGCCGCTCCGGAACGCCGCGCGCGTCCCGATTCCCGCCGGGCTCGATACGCTCATCGACGGTTGCCTCGCCCGCGACCCGCGCAAGCGTCCGGCGAGCGCGACGGAGCTGCTCGCGCAATGGCGGTTGCTCGGCGCGGCGACGCTCGCTCCTTCGCCCGCGGCGACGACCGGAAACTTTCCGGCGAGCCCGCCGACACAGACAGGCCTCACTGCGCCGACGATCCTGACGACGTCCATGCCGGCGGCGAGCCGCGCATCGCTCGCGCTCGCGGTCATGGCGGTCATCGCGAGCTCGATCATCATCGCGACCGCGGTGCATCGCCGAAACGAGGAGACAGCGGCTGCGGCCGCGCCGGTCGAGACGGTGATGCAAGCGGAGACGATACGGCCTGTCGTGACCGCGTTACCGCCGCCCGAGACGCCGCCGCCCGAGCCGACGCCGTCGACCGAGATCGTCATCGAGGACATCGATGAAGCGCCGACGACGGCGCCCAATCGCCCGACGACCGCGCCGACGCATCGGCCGCGTCACGGCACGACGCCGCGCCCGCGCCACTCGTCGGAACCGACCATCATGGACAAACCGCGCTTTTAGCGCTCGGCATGGACAAGCCGCGCTTCTAGCGCTCCGCCAGGACAATCCGCGCTCCCGAGCCGGCATGATAGATTGCACCTCGTGCGTCGGCTTGCCTTCGCGATCGTGATTTTTGCAGTGTTTTCAGCGTCGAACGCCTGGGCGGTCGACCCGCGGGCCGACTCGCGCGAGGACTTCCTACGCGGCGTAGCATTCGTCAAAGAAGGAAACCTGAAGGAGGCGCGGGGCGCCTTCGAGAAGGCCTATGCGGAGTACCCCCACCCGAGCATCCTCTTGAACCTCGGGATCGTGAAGCTCCGCACGGGTGACTATGTCGGCTCCGAGATCGACCTCACGCGCTTCCTCGTCAACGACGGTGGGGCCACGCCCGACGAGCTCGCGAGCGGCCGTGCGGCGCTCGAAGAGGCGCGCGCCCATCTCGGGACCATGCGCCTGCATGTCACACCGAGCAACGCGCACGCGTCGCTCGACGGTCAGACCATCGCGCTCGTGCAGGGCGGAACGACCGAGGTTCGGACGACCACCGGCCTGCACGACGTAAAGATCTCCGCCGACGATTTCGAGCCCGACGAAGAGCACGTGATGGTCGTGCGCGACCACGTCGCCGAGCGCACGATCCTTCTCACCCCGCACTCGGGCTTCGTCGCCGCCCCCGAGGACGGCGCCGACACGAGCCAGCCCTCCGTCCGCACCATCGTCGGGTGGGGCCTCGTCGGCGTCGCCGGTGCGGCGACGCTCGGCGGCGTTTTGTGCGGCGTTCGCGCGATCTCGCTGGCCGACGACTACAACAACCGGCGTCCGCAAGATCCCGGCGACAAGAGCGCTGGCATCGCCTTCCGAACCACCGCCGACATCCTCTTTGCGACCGCGATCGTGGGCGCGGGCGTCGGCACCTACCTGCTGCTCACGACACCGAAGACGACGACGGCGATCAGCGCCGGCCCGGCCAGCGTTCGCCTCCGCATCACGTTCTGAGCTATCCTTTCGGGATGGCGCAGCCATCGCCGCAAGGACGGGGCAGCATTCCGCCGCCCGGCGGCGAACGACCGCGTACGAGCCTGTCGATCCCGACACAGCTCGCGCTCCGCACCCGCGCCGACCAGGTCAACGAGCGCGTCATCCGCAAAGGGACGCCGCGCCGTCGCTACATCGCCGACCAGCGCAACAAGCTCGCCGGTCGCTTGCAAGCGATCGCCGCGAGCTCGGGCGCGATCACCGGCCTCATCACGTTGATGGACACGCTCGGCTACGGCGCGAAGACGACACCGCTCGCGGTCTTCACCGGCGCCGCGCTCTCGCTCGTCCTCGGCGTCATCGCGCTCGCGGTCTCGTTCTTCCGGCGCCGCTACGCCGCGCTCATCGTGCTCTCGATCGTGGCCGCGTTCTCGCTCACGATCGGCTGGGGGCTCATCGCGCGGGCGACCGGCGGCGCCACGAGCCCGTATCTCATCGCCTTGCCGTTCGCGTGCATCGCGATCGTCGGGCTCGTCCCAGTCCCGCCGCGCGTGGCGATCATCGGCGCTGCGTTCGCCTATGTCTCGCTCCTCGTCGCGAGCACCCACGCGCCGGCCTACGCGCATATCTTCGTCCTCACCGCGAGCGGAGCGTCGATCAGCGTCGCGCTCGGTCGGCACAAGGCGTCGATCCGCCTCTTCTTGCGGATGGAGCGCGCGAGCGCGGCGGTCGCCCGCATGCGACGCGTCCAAGATCAGCTCATCGTCGTCGAGAAGCTCGAGGCGATGCGCGTGCTCGTCGGCGGGATGGCGCACGAATTGAACAACGCGCTCTCGGTCAGCATCGCCTCGAACCAACAAGCGGCCAAGACGCTCGACCGCGAATCGCCCGCATTTTCGGCGCTCCTGCGCAGTGACGGCGGCCTCACACGCATCCGCCGCACCGTCGACCGCATCAAACGCTTCGCGATGAGCGCCGAGGGTATCCTCGAGCCCGCCGACGTCGGCGCGATGCTCGACTTCGCGCTCGAGAGCGCGATCGGCCGCGCACGCTCCGGGGTCATCGTCGAGCGCGCCTACGACGCAGCGGTCGGTAACATCGAATGCCACGTCTCTGCGCTCGCCGAGGCGCTCTTCCAGATCGCGCGCAATGCGGTCGAAGCGATGCCCCGCGGCGGGACCATCAATGCGAGCGTCCGCGCCGAAGGCGACCGCGTCGTCCTCTCCGTCGCCGACGAGGGCGAGGGGATCCCTGCCGAAGATCTCGCCCGCGTGTTCGACCCCTTCTACTCGCGCGCGGGCAAAGCGCAGAAGAGCGGCCTCGGCTTGAGCGCGGTGTACGGCCTCGTCAGCGCGCTCGGCGGCCGCATCGAGATCCAGAGCCAAGTCGGGCGGGGGACCGAGGTCTCGATCGTCCTGCCGAAGCGCAGCGCCCGGACGTCGATCGCGCCTCTGCCGCTGATTCGTTCTTGAGCGCGCACCTGCCGCGCGGCTAGTCGAGCGCGCAAACCTGTCGCGCGTCTAGACGACTTAGCCGATGACGTGCACGCGGATCGTGTTGGTCGATCCGCTCACCCCGAACGGCGCACCGAAGACGATGACGACACGCTCACCCGGCGAGGCGAGGCCCGACGCCATCAAGTCGCCGGTCACCCAGTCGACGAGCTCGTCGGGGTTCGTGAGCTTGGGGAGCTCGCGCGGGATGACGCCCCAGTACAGCGCCATTTGGCGGCGGACGCGCTGAATCGGTGAGAACGCGATGATCGGCACGTTCGGGCGGGCGAGGCTGACGTTGAGCGCGCTCGAGCCCGACTCGGTGAACGCGACCAAGAACTTGGCGCCGATCTCCTTCGCGGTGTTGACCGCGCCGCGGGCGATCGCCTCGGCGACGCTGGTCGCGCGACCCATGTGCGGTACGTTTTGATCGAAAAACGGGCTTTTTTCAGCTTCGATTGCGATGCGGCTCATCATCGAAGCCGCGAGGCTCGGGTGGTCGCCGCTCGCAGTTTCGCCCGAGAGCATGACCGCGTCAGTGCCGGAGTAGACGGCGTTGGCGACGTCGCTCGCTTCCGCGCGTGTCGGGCGCGTTGCCGTCGTCATCGACTGCAGCATCTCGGTCGCGACGATGACGGGACGACGAACGCGGCGAGCCACGGCCAAGATCTGACGCTGGATGACCGGCACATGCTCGGGCGGGAACTCGACGCCGAGGTCACCGCGCGCGACCATCACGCCGTCGGACGCGGCGACGATGCTCTCGAGGTTCTCGACCGCGTCGGGGGTCTCGATCTTGGCGATGACAGGCGTCGGCGTTCCCCAAGCCGACGCGATTTCGCGCACGAGGCGCATGTCGTCGGCGCGGCGTACGAACGAGAGCGCGATGTAGTCGAAGCCTTGGGAGAGGCCGAAGACGAGGTCCTGCTTGTCCTTCTCCGTCAACGCGGAGACGCGCATCGTGCGGCTGGGAAGGTGCACACCGACGTGGTCGCGCATGGCGCCGCCTTGCTCGACGTGGACCTTCACCTTCTCTCCTTCGACACCGAGCACGCTGAGGACGATGCGGCCGTCGTCGAAGAGGATCTTGTCGTTGACGCGGACGTCGCCGGTGAGCCCTTCGTATTGGATCGGGATGATCGATTCGTCTTTCGAATGATCACCCTCCACCAAGTAGACGTCGGATGCGGTCTTGAGCTCGAACTTGCCGGGGAAGGTGCCGGTGCGGACCTTCGGCCCGCAGAGATCTTGGAGCGCGGCCACCGGCTTCTTCTTCTCCTTGCACGCGTCACGGAGCCGCTTCAAGCGCTCGCCGTGCTCTTCGTGGGTGCCGTGCGAGAAGTTGAAGCGCGCGACATCCATGCCGGCATCGAGGAGGGAGCGGAGGCCTTCCGGGGAGTCACACGCCGGGCCCAACGTGCACACGAGCTTTGCGCGACGAATCACCATGAGGGCACGCAGCATAGGAAAAAAACGCTACCTTGTGCGCACGAATGGCGACGACGCGTGACGCATCCGGACAACTCTCCATCGGCGGCCTCCCTCTTTCGGCGATCCATGTACCGACCCCGTTCTATTGCTACGACGTCGACGCCATCGTGGAAGAGGCACGGGCTCTCGACGCCGCCTTCGAAAATGCGCCGCATCTGGTCGCTTATGCGGTGAAGGCGAACACTGCCGGGACGATCGTGCGCGCCATCGCGGGGGTCGGTTGTGGCGCCGACGTCGTCAGCGGCAGCGAGCTCGCGGTCGCGCTCGGTTGCGGCATCACGCCCGAAAAAATCGTCTACAGCGGCGTCGCCAAGCGTGACGACGAGCTCGATTTCGCGCTCAGCTGCGAAGGGCGCGGCATCTGCGCGATCCAGGTCGAGAGCGTCGAGGAGGCGACCCGCGTCGCCGACCGCGCGGAGAAGAAGGGGATCAAGGCGCGCGTCTCGTTCCGCTTAAACCCGGAGCTCGAGACGATCGACACGCATGCCCACATCGCGACCGGGCACGACGAGGCGAAGTTCGGCATCGCTGCCGCCGACATCGAGCGCGCGGTCGCCGCCGTCCGCAGTCGCAGCGCGGACGTCGAGCTCGTCGGCCTCACATCCCACGTCGGCTCGCAGCTCACGTCGACCGACGAATACATCGCGGGCGCGAAGGCGCTGTTCGGCCTCGCGCGCAAGCTCACCGACGCCGGCATCTTCGTGCCGCGCTTCCTCGACGCCGGCGGAGGGTTCGGGATCGACTACGGCAGCGGCTGCCCCGTCACGCCCGCCGACTTCGTGAAGGCCGCGCGCGTGGTTCAGAGAGAGGCAGGCTTCGTCGACGTCCCTCTCTTTGTCGAGCCCGGGCGCTCACTCGTCGCCGCGCACGGAGTGCTCGTCTCCCGCGTCATCCAGCCGAAGGTCACCGGCGAGCGCCGTTGGCTCGTCATCGACGCCGGCATGAACGACCTCATCCGGCCCGCGCTCTATCAAGCCAGACACCGTATCGTCGAAGTCGACACTGATTCATCGAAGAGGACGACGGCGTGGCGGGTCGTCGGGCCCGTCTGTGAGAGCTCGGACGACTTTGGTGTCTACGATTTGCCGGAAAAACCGCCGGTAATGGTCGCTGTGCTCGACGCCGGAGCGTACGGCTTCACGATGGCGAGCCAGTACAACGGCCGCGCGATCCCGAGCGAGGTCTTCGTGCGCGGCGGCAAGGTCGCGTCCACGAGCGAAGGACCCTCGCGCGAGGATTGGCTCGTGCGCCGTTTGCGGGCCTAGCGCAGTGCCGTAGTGCTAGCTCGTCAGAACGCGCCGACGACGCCGACGGTCGCGCCGCCGGTGACCGGGCCGGCCGTGGGTGCCCACTGGACTTCGTACGGCTTCGAATGCGCGCGTGCTTCTTTCGGGTGCGCTTCGCGCGCGGCGTGATCGGTGTCCGGATCGAACGCTTCGGGGTCGACGTCTCGCGTCTTGTACTTGGCGAGGAGCGCGGCGTCGATCGCGGACGACAGCGCCATGCCGGCGACCAGGCCGATCGCGGCGCCCACAGCGGGCCCGGTGGCGTCCACGTAGCCGTCGCGATCGCGCGATGCCGCCAGCCCACCGATCAAGAACCCATCGAACGCCGTCTCGAGCGGCAGGACGAGACGGAGCCCGAAGCTCGCAAAGCCGGGCCCGATGCGACCGTGCGCGAAATGGACGATCGGCGGACCGAACAGATAGGTCGTGACGCCGCCGAGGGCGAGGACGCCCGCCACGTTCGCCTTGCCCTGACCCGCAGTGACGCCGGAGCCGACGAACAGCGCCGTCGTTGCGCCGTCAAGGAGCAACGTCTCTCCGCCGTACCAAACGGTGCGCTCGGCGACCGGTCGCTCGGCCTTCGGCGGCTCGGCGAAGACCACGCGCGACGGCGGTGCCTTGTCGGCAGGAGTCGTGTCGGCCGGCGGGGTCTCGACGACGATGACGTTTGGGTTCTGCAGCACGATCGTGCTGCCCGGCGGGACTGTGGTCGTCGAGGGCGGTGTCGTCGTGTAAACGACGGGCGGAGTCGAAGGAAGAGCCGTTGCCGGCGCCGTTCCTGGACCAGGAGGGGGCGGCGTGAGCTGCGCGCTCGCTGCACCGCAGAAGGAAGAAAGCAAAAGGCCCGCGAGGGAGGCTAGGGCAGAAGAGCGGCGCATCGACCGACGATTTAGCAAGCCACGATCCAGTAGGAACGAGCCGAATTTCCCCGGAATCGCGCATGCCGTAAACGCCCGTTCGCGGGCATTTGCTAGCTGTGTCAGATAGCGAAGAGGCTTGCGAGCGTCGAGCCCGATAGCGAGCAAGCCTGCGGGCGTCGAGAGAGCCCGACTCAAGTCCGATTCAAAATGGCGCGGATTTCGAGCGGAATGAGCTGATAGCCCTCCGCCGCGGCGAGGAGCCCGGCGTTCGGCGCCAGCTCGGTGAGGAAATCCTTCGCGTACGGCGTACCGGAGAGGCCGAGCACGCGCGTGACGAGGCGGGGGATCGCGCGAGCGATCGCGTCGCGCGCCTCTTTCTCGTCGCCGAGGTCGACGCACGCGTCATGGAGGGCGAGGAAGACGGGCGCTTCGTTGAGCAAGCTCGGTGAGCCTTCGTCGAGGAGCGACGCTGCTTGGCGAGCGACCTCACGTGCCTTTTCCTTGTCGCCGCAGACGCGATGGCTCTCGGCCAAGAAGCCGAGGGCGACCGGGACGGCGTCCGCGCTGACTCGGAGCTTTGGGGCGTGCTGCTGCGAAGGAGCTCGAGGCCGCGGTAAAAGAGCACGCCGAGCGTGGCACGGTCGTGCGGCACCCAGCTCCCCGAGGCCGCCAGGTCTGCGGTGGAGCGCGGCTCTTCGAGCAGCTTGTCGAGCGCAGGGTCTGGGCCGAACGTCGCCGTCCAGCAGAGAAGGTTCATCTGCCCGTGGCGGACCGTACCCGGCGAGCCGATCGCTTGCGCCAGCGCGATTCCGCCTTCGATCGCGACGCGGGCCTCGGCGCGCGCGCCGACGGTGGTGAGCGCGAAGCCGACGTTGATCGTGAGCGTGGCCTCGCGTGTCTTGAGGCCGGCTTCGCTTGCCGCGCGAGCGGCACTTCGGCGGGCTTCGAGCGCGGCACCGACGTCGCCGCGTGCTTGACGGACGACCGCGAGCGTCTGCCAAGCGTCGACAGCCGCGCTCATGATCCCTTGTTCCTGCGAGATCGAGAGGAGATGGTCGGACATTTCGGCGGCGGCGTCGAGCTCACCGCCGAAGGCGTAGCGGGAGGCGAGCGCGGCGGCGCAGCGCGCTTCCTCGTCGGTGATGCCTGCGTCTTTCGCTTCGTGCGTGACCTGGTCGAGCTTGGCGCTCGTCTCTTGATTTCCGCCGCACGCGTCTTCGTAGCGGAGGCGAGCGCCGCGTGCACGGAGCTCGCTGCCCTTGTCGTAGACCGATTCTTCCATTGAGCGAACGGCGCTGCTGCGCTCACCGGCGCGAGCATCGAGGCGGCTCCAGGCTTCGTCGAGGAGCTGCGCGCGCGCAAACATGGTCGGCTTGTCCTCCGCGAACGCGAGGGACTTCTCTGCCATCGAGACGGCGTCGGCGAGCGCGTGAGCGGCGAGCGCACGACGAGCGGCGCGCTCGAGATAGACCGCGGCCTCTTCGCTCTTTCCACCGAGCTCGAGGTGACGAGCGATCGTGCCGTCGTCCTCGCCGACTTTAGCGAGCCAGCGGCCCGCTTGAGCGTGGCATTCGCGGAGTGTGTCGTCACCAAGCGACGCGTAGGCGACCTCGCGCATGATCGCGTGCTTGAAGGCCCATTCACGCGTGGCTTTGAAGCGGCTCGTGGCCTGCTCGTGCAAGATGTCAGCGGCGGCGAGCGCGCGCAGGCTCTCGGCGGCGTCACGAATGCCGAGCGAGGCGAGACCGGCGTCCCAGCCGACGAGGCCGAACACTGCGAGCTTCGACGCCGCGTCGCGCGCGCCGTCATCGAGGGCGTCGAGATGCACCTGCATCGCTGCTTCGATGGTCGGGGCGGCGGTGGCGTCGCGGCCTTGAGCAGCGAGCCGAGCGAGCTCCTCGGCGAAGAGCGGCGAGCCGCCTGCTTGGCTGGCGATGATGTCGGCTACGTCGTCCGGATTGCGACCATCGCGGGGCTCGCCGAGCATCGCTTTGGCGATGATGCGAACGTTCTTCTTGGAGAGCGGCCGGAGCTCGACCCGCACGTGGTCGCGGCCGGAGAACTTGTCTGCGTCGTCGCGCCAGAGGCCCGGGCGCGTGGTGAGGAACACCCAGAGCGGCAGGTTGGCCGCGCGCGCAAGGAGATGGTCGATCCACGAGAGGCTCTCGGCGTCGGCCCATTGCGCGTCTTCGATTCCGATGACGAACGGCGTTTGCTGGGCGACGCGCACGCCCATCTCCGTGAGCGTCATCCACAGCGCGTCGCGCGCCGCGCGGGCGTCGGCGAGGGCGGGGAGGGGTTCGTTGGCCATCAGGCGCGCGAGCAGATCGCGTGGGTCGCGTCCGTCGCTCGAGTCTACCGGGAGTGAGGTCGCGCTCTCAGTGGGGCGCGGCGGTGAGCTCGTGCGCCGTGGCTCGGGTCGCGGAAAGTTGAAGTTGCTCGGACCTAGGAGTGACTCGGTCGCGGCGAGCGCATCCTCTTTGGTCGCTCCCTTCATCACGCCGGCGAGACCACGCGCGATGTCGGCGGCGACGCCGAGGGTGTGGCTCTTGCCGAACGTCTCGCACCTGACGAGGACGATGCGCGGACCAGCGGCGTGCGAAGCGATGCGGAGCAAAGCCTCGCGGCGAAGGCGCGTCTTGCCGATGCCGGGGACGCCGGTGACGGTGGTGATGACGGGGGTCTCGTCGTCGATGCAGCGCTCGAATGCGCCCAAGACCTGTGCGAGCTCCGCCTCGCGGCCGACGAATGGCGCGCCGCCGACGCCTTCGCGGCGACCTCCGAGGGCATTGCCGACGAGCGCAGCGCCGCTCTCGCGGATCTGGAACTCGTAGCGACCGCGAGCGAGCTCGGTCGTCGTCGTGTCGGTCAGGACCTGACCGCGAGAGGCGTCGCGGGCGAGCGCAGCGGCGCGGTCGACGACCTCGCCGGAAGGACGCGTGCGGTCGATGCGCGTGCGGCCCGTGGCGACCCCGACGGAGGCGTTCGTCCGGGCGATGCGCAACGCGAGGTCGATCGCGCGGCCGGCTTCGTCACCGAGCGCCTTGCGGGCGCCCAAATGCGCGACGATGGCGTCGCCGCCGAGCTCGGTCGCATCCGCGCCGCGGGCGCGCAGGTTGGCGAGCAAGCGCTCGCGTGGCGCGCCTTTCGGGACGTGCGTCGCCAAGATAGACGTCACCAAGCGTGAGCCGCCGCCCGATGGGATCGAGACGCCGGAGGTTGGCGCCTGGCTCATCGGCGCTTCTTCTTCGACGACGCGCGTGACGAGCGCACCGTGAGTCGACAGCTCGGCCGAGAGCGCGCGGAGACGATCTGCGACGCTCTTCGCGCTCTCCGGGCGGTCGGCCGCGGCGGTCGAAATGAGCTCGTACATCAATTCGTCGAGAGCGAGCGGGATCTCGGGAACGACCTCGGATAGACGAGGCGCGGACGTGGTCACGAGGCGCGCGAGGATCGCGATCGGCGTCGGGCCGACGTGCGGCGGTCGGCGCGCGATCATCTCGAAGAGGGTGGCGCCGAGCGCGTACAAGTCGGCGCGGGCATCGACCTCGCCGTCGCCGCGCGCTTGCTCGGGCGCCATGTACGCAGGCGTTCCGATGATCGCGCCGGTGCGCGTGAGCTTGGCGTCGTCGCCGGAGGCCACGCCGAAGTCGACGAGCTTGGCGAGCAGCGGCGCCTGCGGATCTTTGCTGCCGACGAGAATGACATTCGACGGCTTCACGTCGCGATGGACGATCCCCATGTCGTGCGAGGCCGCGAGCGCGTCGGCGACCTGCGCGGCGACGTCGAGGCACTGCGCGAGGTTGAGCGGAGCGCGCTTCTGGCGTTGGGCGATGTCCTCGCCCTCGAGCCATTCCATCGCGACGTAAGGCTGTCCTTCTTCGAGCTGACCAAAGGCGACGACGCGCACGATGTTCGGGTGGACCAAGCCGGCGAGGACGCGCCCTTCGCGATGGAAGCGCGCCTCTTCGCTCGCGTCGACGCCAGGGATGGCGATGACCTTGAGCGCGACCGGCGTCCCCGTCACGGTGTCGAGAGCGCGATAGACGATGCCGACACCGCCGCGCCCGACCTCTCGCTCGATGACGAAGCGACCGCCGACGCGCTCCTCTTTGATCGTCGATGTCGACGTCATGCCGCTCACGACTTCGGTTCCCCCCGCTTGCTAAGCCCGATAACGAAGATCTCGTAGCTTACGCTGCGTGTCCCTTCGGGGCGAATCAGTCGCTCTTGCTCGAAGAATTTGCGCACCTCAGCGCGGGCGAGCGGCAGATCCCCGCCCATGAAGATCTTCGCCACGAACGCGCCGCCCGGCTTCAAGGTCTCTTTGGCGACGTCGAGCGCACGCATGCAGAGATCGAAGCTGCGCGTCTGATCGGCCAAGCGATTGCCGGTGGTGGAAGGCGCCATATCGCTCAATACGACGTCATACGGCGCGAATGATTCGTGGATCCCCGACGAAATATCGAAAGCATCACCTTGGACGAACGTGGAGTTGGGGCCGAGCGCGGTCTCGAGCGGCTTCAAGTCGATCGAGAGGAGTCTGCCGTTCTTGCCGATCTTCAGCGACACGTAGCGTGACCAGCTGCCGGGGGACGAGCCGAGATCGAGCACGTGCATGCCTGGCTTGAGGATGCGTGTCCGTTGGTCGATCTCCTCGAGCTTGAAGACGCTCCGCGCGGGAAACCCCGCTTTTTTGGCGTCGACGGTGAAATGATCCGGCTTCTTGTAGGTGGAATCGTTCGACTTCCGGGACATGGGCGGGGACGGGCAGCGTAAACCGAAGCGCATGGGGTGGCGTGCGACAAAGCCACCCCAGCCGAGACAACAATGGATCGCGTCGGAGCTTCCGCGGATCGTCGGCTATCCATCCTTTTCCGAGAGAATGCCGCAAATGCCGGTGTTTCTGCAGTTCGCTAAGTGGCCTTCGAACGGTACGGCGATTGCTCAAGGGAAGGACAGAGGCACGCCATGCAAACCCTCATCGATTCGTTCGAGCTTCAAGACGTCGTCATCCGAACCGCGCCCGAGTCGGGCGTCACGCTCGCCGGCCAGTCCGCTGCACGAGCGACCTTGCTCGATGTCGACGAGATCGCGTGGTTCGCCGACGAGGAAGACGACTTCGAAGACGAGGAGGTCACGCTCGAGCTCGACCTCGAAGAGATGCGCAGGCCGGCAGTGGCCCCGCGAAGCCGAGGCAATCGAGTCTGGACGAGCGAATAGTAGACGCAAAAGCAGGTGCCCCAACCCGCCGCCGCCTTCGGCGGTGTCGACCTTCCCCAAATCGCGGCCTTCGGCCGCTCAGGGGAAGGTGCCCGCGGTGCCCGGCCCCCCTCTCAGCCTCGCTTCGCTCGGCTTGTCTCCCCCACTTCGCGTGCTCGCCGCCTTTGGCGGCTGCGCGCGCTCCGGGAGGAGACCGGAAATGGCGCAGGCACGCTAAAAGGGGTTGTCGTGGTTGGTAGCTATGTGTTGCGTTTGATGCGCCACAAAAAGATAAGAGGGATGCCCTTTTGAGTATCCCTCTGTTGTTTCGGCTATCTGGGAATGCGTTTAGCTATCAGCCCATGTCTTGCTTGGTCTTGCGCTTCACGGCCTTGCGGATGAGGACGATGCTGTTCTTGGAGCCCGGGATACCGCCTACGATGAGGAGAAGGTTCTTCTCGACGTCGATGCGGGCGATCTTGAGGCCGAGGACGCTGACCGTCTCCGCGCCGTACTGACCCGGCATCTTGAGGTTGGGGAGCGTGCGACCCGGCGTCATGTTCGTACCGATCGAGCCGCCGTGACGGAAGTACTCGTGCGTACCGTGCGACCCGACGCCGCCGGCGAAGCTCCAACGGCGCATGACGCCGCTGAAGCCACGGCCGCGCGTGGTGCCGCGGGCGTCGACGAATTTGCCGACCTCGAAGACCTCGTCGAGCTTGATCGTCTGACCGACCTCGTATTTTCCAGCGAATTCTTCGCCGACGCGGAGCTCTTTGACAGTCTGCTTCGGGGTGACGTTCGCCTTCTTGAACGCGCCGGCGAGCGCCTTGTTCGTGCGGTGCTCTTTCTTTTCGCCGAGGCCGACGACGAGGGCGGTGTAGCCGTCCTTCTCCTTCGTGCGCTTTCCGACGACGACGAGCGGGCCGGTCTCGACGACGGTGACGCGCTGGACGTTGCCGTCCTCGGCGAAGATCTGCGTCATGCCGAGCTTCTTGCCGTACACACCAGGCTGCTGATTCATGGCTCTACCTATGATTCCCGTTCGACGTTCGCCCGATGAATTTCGGGGTTCGACGGTTCGACGCCGTATGACTGCTACGGCAGGACCCGGGGCTGACGCCCACGCCTCGAGGAAGGGGGGCGGAAAATGGTCGAAATCAGGCGCCCCGTCAAGCGAGCAGCCGAGCCGAAGGACCGATTTCGCACCGTGATTCGGACGTTCAGTTCTTGAAGCAGGCCTTGGTGGGCTCGATCGTCGTGGATTTACACGTGTAGCCGGACGGGCATTCGGCGTTCGTGCAGTCCGCGGTGCAGTAAACCGCGAAGTCGGAGCCGGTCGCGTCGGCAAGGCATTCGCCGGTCGGGCAGGTTTCGTCGCCGGTGAAGACGACGCTGTCGCCGTCGCTCGTTCCGCCCGAGCAGCTGGCCCCCAGATCGCTGGCCGAAATGGGACCGCTCGGTGACGTGCCGGCGTCGGCGTGAGCCGATTTGTCGGCGTTGCTGGATCCCGGTTCGGTGGTCGAGCTGCTCGAGCAACCGACCGTAAAAAGAGCGGAAGAAATGGCAAAAGTGGCGAATGAGCTCGCGAAGGGCTTGAACATGGGCCATTGGACGCGCTACCTCGCAGGCCATTCATCTTCACTGGCTCGCACGCGCCGGCCCATGCGTTGACACGCCCGTGGCCACGTGCTTTAAGCCGCGTCCCTGTTTCTCCCAGAGAACCCGCCATGAATACCATCCCGAAAATCGCCGAAATCGAGTCGGCGCAGCTCCGCACCGGCCTCCCTGAGTTCCGCGTCGGCGACACCGTCCGCGTCCACTACCGCATCGTCGAAGGCGACAAGGATCGCGTGCAGGTGTTCCAGGGCGTCGTCCTCAAGCGCCATCGCAACGGCGCGCGCAGCACGTTCACCGTGCGCAAGATCAGCTTCAGCATCGGTGTCGAGCGCATGTTCCTCTCGCATTCGCCGCGCGTCGAAAAGGTCGAAGTGATTGCCCGTGGCGTCGTCCGTCGCGCGCGTCTCTTCTACTTGCGTGACTTGAAGGGCAAAGCTGCCCGCGTCCGCGACGCCAAAGACAACTGATCCAGCCTGTCTCGATCTGGCGGCAGCTCTTTGCCGCCAACGAGACGTAGGCAGATTCGCATGGGTCGACGCTAGACGCGCACCGATGTGCGTTCGACGCGTCCAGGGTTGGGCCCGTTGGACCGGCGGAGAGTCGCGGTGCTCCTTTTTGGAGTCACCGCGATTGTCGTTTTGTCTGTGGCCGCGCGGCACGCGGCTCGATTAGCGTGGGCACCCATGAAGCGTGGCGCATGGCTCTTGCCGCTCGGATTCGTCGGTGGCGTTCTCCTCGAATGGGGGATCGGCATTCCGGCCGTGACGGTCGCGGCGTCGGTGCTTCCGACCACCGGCTGCGATCTCGGTGACGCGTCCGACGATGACGATGCGGGCCCGCCGGGGGCCGAGACGTCGTTCTGCTGCGGCGGACGCGGCGGCAACTGCCAGAGCCGCGCGACCTGCTGCTCGGAGCTCGGCGGCGCGTGCCCCGACGGCGATTTCGAGTGCTGCAGTGGCTCATGCAGCAGCGGCATGTGTGTGCAGAATGCATTCAATTCGAGCTGCAAAGACGCGCTCGGTAGCCGTTGCAACCAAGGCGAATGCGCGTGCGCGAGCACCGCCGACTGCTGCATCGGGACATGCGGCGCGAGCACCGTCGGCGGCGTCTCGACCGACGGCGGGCCGTCGACGCGCTGCTGTCTCACGACCGGCCTCCCATGCAGCGCGAACGCAGACTGCTGCGGCGGCGCCTGCCGCGGCGACACGTTTCAATGTCAGTGATGCGCAACGTGCAGCCGTGAGAGCGCGTCGCAACTTCAGCTCGATTTCGCGTCGCCTATCCGCTCAAAAAATCGACCTTTCGTCCTAAATAAAGCTTGCTATCTCAGAAACACCCCATTTTTTTCGACCATCGACCATCGACCATCGACCATCGACCATCGACCATCGACCATCGACCATCGACCATCGACCATCGACTACTCGCGTGGAACGAGCCCTTCCATCCGAAGAGCGCGCAGCACGGGGGTCGCCCCCACGCGTGTCATCATCGCCTCGACCGCGGGCTCGTTCTCGACGAACACGAAGATGCCGTCGGCGCTCACGTGCGGTCGCATCGCTTCGAGCACCGCCCGTGCGTGCTCGGGGCGTCGGACACGAAAAGGCGACGCACCGGGAAATGTCGGGTCGAGCAGACCGGCTGCGGTGGGCCCGGCCGCGTCCTCGGTTCCGTACGGCGTTCGTCCGAGGCTGCGATAGCCGGCGATCTCACCAGGCGACAGACCGAGCGCGGCTTCGAAGCGAGCGTCGTCCTCCGGCGTGAGCGCGCGGGCCACCGAGCCGCCGGCTGCAGCCTCGAGCTCGGGCAGGCATGCCCACGGCAGCCGCATCGAGACCGACTCGAACATCCGCACGAAGCCAACGCTCTCGTAGAGCGCGATCGCCTTCACGTTGTCGGGCTTCACGTTGAGCATCCAGTGCTCGCGTCCTTCGCTCCGCGCGCGCTCTGCGACCGCACCCAGCATCGCTCTCGCGACGCCGCGCCGGCGGTGCGTCGGGCTCACGATGACATGCACGACGTGAAGCTTTTCACCCCGCACACGCGTCCAGACGTAGCCAGCGACCGTATCGCCCTCCTTCGCGAAGAGCCCGCCGGGGACGATGTTCATCTCGAAATACGCTCGCGATGGCGTCCGGTCGGGCACGCCGAGCTCGGGAAAGAGCACGGCGAACGCCTCGTAGTCGCTGGCCGTTGCCGGGACGACGTTCACCGCTTCGTCCTCCCGCTCGCCGCCGACGCCTTGGTCGCTTTGCGCGTCGTGGGCGCGGCTCTCTTCGCCGGCTTCGGGCTCGGTGCGACCCTTGGGCGCTTCGCTGCCGTCTTCGGCGCCTGAAGCTCCCACGCCTTCATCACGCGCGCCTCGAGGTCCTTCCAATCGACCTTCTTCACGTCGAGGCGAATACCGAGAAAACCCCTTCGACCGACGTAGGCTGGCAAATAGAAGCGCTCCGGGGCGCTCGCGATCAGCGTGGCGTTCGCCTTCGGGTCGCCCTTCACGCACGCGGAAATGACCCCGTCGCCGTGATGGTTGTCGAGGAAGTATACGAACGGCTTTTTTCGCACGCGAAACGTCGCGTGCTTGCTCTCGGTCTCGCATTCGACCTCGGCAAGCGCGCCACAAATCTTGGCGAGTCGGTCGAGCGCTGACCTCGCGAGCTTCTCGTCGGTCGTGACGCGGGTCACCGGTGCTCTCTTCACGACCTTCGGCGGCGGAGCCTCGCCGGTTGCTACCTTGGGCGGGACGACCGCGAGCCACGCCTCTTCGACGAGCAAGGTAAGCGTGATCCAGTCGGGCGAAGGCCAGAGCGAGACGCCGACCCAACCGGCCGGGCCGACGTACTTCGGCGTGTAGTAGTCGTCGGGCTCGCGCGTAACGAGCTCCCGCTGCTTCTCGAGCGTCGACTTCACCCACGCCGAAAGGGGTATGTCGTAGTAGTCGTTATCGACGAACTGCGTGAACATCTTTCCGCGCACGTGGAAGCTCGGCATGCCGTGCGAGAGCTTTTCGTCTGCGCCGGGAAAGCCGAGACAGAGTGCACGCAGCTTCGCGTAGATCGCGTCGGCCTCTTTCTTCGAGTACGGCTTCGCCATCTGCCCGAGCCTAGTGCACCGCCGTCTTGATGGAATCAAGACATCGGAGATGGCTTTCGCTTCGCGAAAGCGGCTGTGCACTAGACAATTCACTTGGGCTCCGCCCAAACCCCGAATTCGTTCCCGCGAATTCGCTAGTGCATCAACGAGGCGTTCTATTGATTCTCTCTCGACAACGGTGCACTAGATCAAAAGACCGGGCCGATCAGCGCAGCTTGGCGAGCGCGTCCTTCACGCCGTCGACGTGCTTGCTCGCGCTGAGCTCGCCCTTCAAAATCGCGGTGATTTTGCCCTGCTTGTCGATCACGAAGGTCTGGCGTGACACGCGGCCCAGGAGGTCGAGCACCATGTTCGTCGACCCGTAAGCCTTGGCGATCGATTTGTCGGCATCGCTGAGGAGCGGGAAGGGGAGCTTGTACTCGCTCGCGAACTTCGCGTGGCTGTCGTTCGAGTCGCTCGACACGCCGATGACCTCGACGTCAGCGCCTTTCAGCTCCTCGTAGATGTCACGGAAGCCGCACGCTTGGCGCGTGCACACGAGCGTGAAATCGCCAGGGTAGAAGTAGAGGATGACGTTCTTCTTCCCAGCGTAGTCGGCGAGGCTGAGCTTCTTTCCATCACTCTCGCCCGAGAAGCTCGGCGCGGTGTCTCCGACTGCAAGCTTGCTCACGCGGTCGTCTGCTTTCTTTTCGTAGCGTCGTTCGTCAGGATTGAAGAGCGGCGGGGAAGCGCGCGCGCATTTCCTTCACCCAGCGGTCGTGGCCGGTGAAGACGTCGCCGGCGAGCATCGAGGTGATCGCATGGCGAAGGAAAGGGTGCTGCGCGTCCGAGAAGAGATAGGGCGTGAGCGTCCCGCGGTAAAAGGCCTGCACGCTGCCCAAGAAGAGCTCGGCTCCGCTGCGCATCAGCGCGCTCCAAGCCGTGAAGTCTTCAGGCGTGACGGTCCCACGCTCGCTCAACGCGTCAGCGAGCGTATCGGCTGCATGCAATGCGCCGTACATCGCCAGATGGGCGCCGGTGGAGAAGAGGGGATCGATGAAGCCGCCCGCATCACCGACGGCGATCCAACCGGGACCAACGAGATCGCGCACGCGATAGCTGAAATCGGCCATCGCCTGCGCCTCCATCAGCTGCGTCGCCCCGTCGACGATGCGCTGCATCGCCGGCGACTCGGCGATCGCGAGCGCGTAGAGCTCAGGGATCGTCGACGCGGTCACCCTGCGCCGTTTGAGCCACGCGCTCGAGAGGACCGCGCCGACGCTCGTGCGCCCATCCTTGAACGGGATCGACCAGAACCAACCGGTCTCGTCCCCCTCGCCGAAGACGATGATCTGGATGTCGCCCTCCCGATGGCCGGTGTCGCGCCAGGCGTTGTCCCACATCGAAAATACGGCGGTCTTGTCGAGCTCTGGCACCCGCGCGGTCCCACGCGTTTCGTGGGCCATCATCGCGTCGCGGCCGGTCGCGTCGACCGCGAGCGCGCATTCGAACGTGTGCTCGGTGCCCGCCTCGTCCTTCGCCGTCACGATCGAAGCGCCTCCGGTCGCGGCCGCGCTACCGTCGATCTTCGTCACCTTCCATCCTTCGCGGACGTCGGCCCCGCACTCGCGCGCGTGCTGGAAGAGCATCTGGTCGAACTCGTCGCGCGGGACCTGGAACGCGAAGGTGGTCGATTTGTCGAACGCTTCACCGAAGTCGTAGCGCACCTGTTTGAGCGTGCCGCTCTCGTGGAAGGTTGCGCCGCGCTTCACCATGAAACGGCTCGCCACAGCGTCGTAGATGCCGACCTTCTTGAGGATGGGCATCGATTGCGGCAAGAGCGATTCGCCGAGATGAAAGCGCGGATGATGCGCCTTCTCGAGCACGAGGGCCGAGCGACCCCGACGGACGAGCTGGGCTGCGAAGATCGAGCCTCCGGGGCCGCCCCCTGCAATGACGGCGTCGAATTTCACGAGGCGGTCACTCGGCCGGCTTCGGCGGCGGTCCGAGCTGGATGCGCTCGCCGATGTACGCGCCGATGAGCGTGAAGAGGACGCCGATGACCGCCATGATCACGTACAAAAACGTGGGTAAAAGTCGGACAGTTTGGTTTTCGACCAAGATGAAGGTCGAGGGAATGGCGACGACGAAGCTCGCCACGACGGGCTCGATGAAGGTGCGGCCTGGCGAGATCATGCCGACCAAGAGGCCGCCCAAGAACCACACCGGGACGCAGACGAGCATGCCGTTTCCGCCCTCGAAATCGAGGGCCGTGATCACCATGGGGAGGCCGAAAACAAGGGCTGCGGTGAGCACGCCCTGCACCACGAGGGCGATGAGCATCCATTGGATGCTGATCCCTTCCTGCTGGTAGCGACGCTCGAGCTCTTCTTCACGGGTTCGCTGGAGCTTGGCGAGCGACTCGAGCTTCGAGCCACACGACGCGCAACGGGTCGCCCCCTTGGGATTGTTCGAAAAGCCGCAGCTGGGGCAGGCAATCGTGTCGGCCATGAAAGTCCTTGGGAACGGAGGCTACCCCCGCTTTTGCTAGGCGTGGCCAAAAAAATCGAGGAACCTCGGGCACCGGCGGGTGTCGTATCCCAAGAAGCGCCGCCCCATCCCATGAGCCAAACCCAGCACGCCCCCGATTTGGCCCTTCGCCTCTCCCATGAGGATGAGCTCGACGAAGAGCTGCTAGCGCTGCCGGCACCTCCGAAAAAGGAGCGCACGTACACCGTCGCGCTTTTGGCCGTGACGCTCGTGGCCTCGCTGGCGATGGCCTTCTCGCTCCTCCGTGACGCCTCGTACGCCTTCGGGTCGGACCGCCCGACTGACCTCGCCGATCTCCATGCCGCCCAGGTCGACCCCGCGCTCGACAACCACTACGTGACCGCGCAAGGAATGCTCGGCGCCGCTGGCGCCATCCGTTACGAGCGCGCGTTCGACACCGACTCTTATCGCGTGGCGCCGGTCGCCGGCCGCAGCGACGTCTGGGTCGAGCTCCGCGTCCCCGACGGCCAAGAGTCCTCGCGCTTCGTCCCGCCGACGCAGTTCTCCGGTCGGCTCGTCCGCTTCGATGAGGTCGGCCCGCGCCATCGCGGCCTTCGCGACGCGATCACGAACATCGGCGGCGCCGCCGTCCCGCAGAACGCGTGGCTCGTCGTCGACGGACAGCCGCCGGCAGCCGCCCGCTGGGCCGTCACGCTCGTGATGCTCTTCGTCGGCTTTGCGCTCTGGAACGCCGTCGCGATTCAACGACTGCTTCGTCGCGTCGGCTGAACGAACAGAAGAAGCAGGTGCCCCAACCCGTCGCCGGCTTCGCCGGCGTCGACCTTCCCCAAATCGCGGCCTTCGGCCGCTCAGGGGAAGGTGCCCGCGGGCCGCGCGACCTCGGCCCCCCTCTCAGCCTCGCTGCGCTCGGCTTGTCTCCCCCACTTCGCGTGCTCGCGGCCTTCGGCCGCTCCGCGCGCTCAGGGAGGAGACCGGAGATGGCGCAGGCACGCTAGAAGACTTGAATAAATTGTCGGATTAGATAGACATGTCCAAATATCGACAACACAATTTCGACCATCGACCATCGACCATCGACCATCGACCATCGACCATCGACCATCGACCATCGACCATCGACCATCGACCATC
>CAJDWT010000082.1_pt1 | contig 39523 bp, 38 predicted proteins | sample 7391671 | NCBI WGS metagenome assembly CAJDWT01 (sample SAMEA7055729, study PRJEB34461) | soil metagenome | biome: terrestrial ecosystem; feature: Peninsula; material: soil | place: Antarctica | collected 2016
CCAGGAGGCGAGGTGCGTGCCCGAGCGCGAGGCCATAGGCGCCTCCGAAGACGACGCTCGAGCCGGCAGACAGTGCGAGGCCGAGGAGCACGAGGGTCACGGGCGTGGAGCTCGCGCGCATCTGCGTCCGCGCAATTTGCCTCGGCATCGCCATGCTCGTGTAGCGCCCGACGGCGCTCTGCACGAAGAAGAAGCAGGTCGAGAGCAATAACCCCGCGGCGATCTCGTTCACCGTCGTCTTGCACGCGAGCGGCAAGAGGACCGCGAGCACGAGCGCCTGCGAGCCCTGGTATAAAAACAGACCGCGCGTCTTGCCACGCAAGATGTCCTCGAGCTTGATCGGCATGAAAAAGAGGCATTTGACGCCGTGGCCGTCGAGCCCAAACTGATTGAGCTGCAGCGCGCTCGCGCTGAGCGATACGTACATGAACGCCGCCGGCACGTTCCACGCGCCTCGTCCAATCAGCTGCGTGAGTGGCCCGCGGATCAAGACGATCGAGAAGAGTGGGACAATGAACCCGAAGCGACCGATCTGGCTCCCCATGATCGTGTGCCACGAGAGCTTCGCGATGCCGGTTGACGCCTTGTCGAACGTCCAGAGCTTGCCGCCTGGGCCGTCGTTGTGCGCCGTGGGCTCGAGATCGATCAAAATGAGCTTCGAGGTGAGCCAGCCGAGGAGCGCGACCGACGCAAGCGGCGCGAGGTGGAGAAGGAGGGCGTCGCCGACGTGTCCTTGCGCCGCGACCGCCAGGCTTCGCGTCGCCATGCCGATCGGCGACATCTCGAGCACGCGCGCGAGCAGGAGCATGGCCCGCTGGAGCTCGGCCATCGTCGCCGGCGACGGATGGACGGAGTCGATCCACGCGCCGAGGGCGATCGGCGTGAAAAAGAGCAAGAAGAAGGCAACGCGGATGCGGCGCACGAGCACGCTCGCGAGCGACGACACGAGCAGCTGGATCAAGATGCCAGAGACGACCCCTTCGAGGAGAACGAGCGGTGCGACGATGAGCGCACGCGGCGTCGCGATGCCGACGCCGATGAGCACCGCCAGCGTCGATGCGCCGAAGGCGGCAGGGAACAGATCGCCGAGCCCCGCGATGATCTCCGCGAAGAAGAGCGTCGAAAAGCGTGCAGGATACACGCGGTAGCTCTCCCACGTGAGCTGCTTGGCGCCTCCGGAGATGCCGCTCAGGATGCCGCCGCCGACGGCGATGCCTCCCAGGAGGATCGAGAGGAGCGGCACGGCCGCGACGCTCTCGGGCGACTTGGCGAACACGAACCCGAGCGCGCCGAAGCTCAGGAGGAGAGGCACGGCGAGGCTCAGGCCGAGCACGACGACGATGATGCCCATCACGATGGAGCCGAAGCGGCCGAGCTCGCGACGAATTCGATTCTTCGAAGCCGTGAAGTGGGCGCCCAACACGGTGCGCATCAAGCTGATGCGCCTCACAGCCACGACAAGTCTCCTTTGCGGACGCCTCCGACGAGCTCGAAAAAGAGCGCTTCGAGCGACCCCGGGCCGTCGCCTTGGCCGCCGCGGAGCTCTTCGACGGTGCCCATCGCCCGGAGCTTGCCGTCGTGTAGGATCGCGATGAGCGGACAGATTCGCTCGATCACCTCCAAGATGTGCGACGTGACCACGAGCGTCACGCCCTTCTTCTGAAGTGAGAGCAGGATCTCTTTGATCGTGCGGCTCGTCACCGGATCGATCCCTTCGAACGGCTCGTCGAGGAACACGATCCGCGGGCCGTGCAGCAGCGCCGCCACGAGCGAGACCTTCTTCTTCATGCCGAAGCTGTAGTCGGCGATGAGCGTCTTCGGCCCCGGAGACAGATCGAGCTTCTCGAAGAACTCCTCTTGGCGGCGCGTGATCTCGTCCTCGGGCATGCCGTACATGCGGCCGACGAAGCGGAGATATTGCGGGCCGGTCAGCATCTCGAGGAGCGCCATGTCCTCGGGCATCACGCCGATGCTCTTCTTGATCTCGATGCCGTCGGCGGCGATGTCGGTGCCGAGGATGCGGATCGTCCCGGAGGTAGGCAAGAGCAGCCCGGTGGCCATCTTCAGCGTCGTCGACTTGCCGGCGCCATTGCGACCGAGGAGCCCGACGAACGAGCCCGATTCGATGCGCAAGGTGAGGCAATCGACTGCGACTTTGTCGCCGAACTGTTTCGTGACGTTCTCGATCTCGAGCGCGAGCGAAGGGCGAGGATCGAGGGGTGCCGTTTGCACGGGAGAGAGAAGGGGAGAGCGCGTCTGATCGTTCAGAGCGACGTTCCGGTGGTCGGGGGATGCCGACGCTTCTTGAGCGTCCCCTTCGCGAACGAGCCGAGGACCGGCGCCTCGTTTTCGGCCGTGTTCTCGTCCCACTCGTCGCCGGTGATGGCGTCGGTCGCATGGGCGATCGAATCGATCTTGAAGAAGGAGGGGACGGCGTTGGTGCTCATCTTGAGCGCGTCCATTTGCGGTCCGAACTCGTCGACGTCGACCATGAGGAGCGTCACGTTCGCGAGCGCTTTCTGCATCTCGGGCTCGTCGAGCGTCGACTCGACCTCTTTGCACGCGCCGCACCACGACGCGGTCGAGACCACGATCGGCACGCGACCGTCCGCGAGTGCGTCGGCTCGGAGATCGATCAGCTGATCTTGGAGCGGGCGGCCCACGCCGAGCGAAATCTCCGAGATTGTCCCGTGCGCTTCGGTCGACGCGACCGGGCCGGTGGCCGTCGGCGTCGGCGGCGTCGGGATCGTGAACGTGGGCATTGCCGTCGGGTAGGGTGATGTCGCGATCGACGAGGCCGCTCGTGCCGCGCCGACCGCGCCGGCCACGAACATGGCGATCGTGGCGAGCGACATGAGCGAGCCGATGCTGCCGGTGACGATGCCGCCGACCGCGAAGCCGCTGCCTCCGAGGGTCCCGGCGGAGCGATCGATCGCCTTCTTCGACATGACGCCGAGGATGATCGCAGGAATGCCGGCGAAGAGCCCGAAGCAGAAGACACTGACGATGCCGAGGACGAGCGCGGTGACCGCTTTGCCCTCCGTCGGCGCCGCATACCCGTAGCCGTACGGCGAAGGGTTGTAGCCGAAGTTCGGCGGCATCTGGATTTGCGGCTGCTGCGCGTACGGCGCGTACGGATTTCCGTAGCCTGGCGGCCCGCCGCCCGGATTGCCCGGCGGAGGCGCATAGCCTGACGGAGGCGGATAGCCCGGCGGCGGCGGATTCTGCGGGGGCGGGGGCGGGTCGAATCCGCTTTGCATCGCTACCAGTATCGGTCGCCCTGCCGGGATGCGCCAGCGGCGATTCGGCCGAACGACTACGGTCCGGGCGATTCTTTCCGCTCGGCCTGCTTCTCTTGCGGATGCTCCTTAATCTGTTTTTCGATGTCGGCGACGCGTCCGATGTGTTCCACATCGACGCCGGACTTCTCGATGAACTGGCGTGCGGTCTCGTTGTCGCCGTTCGCGAGCTCGTCGGGCGTGCCGATCGCTTCGACCTTGCCGTTGAGGAGCAGAATGGCCTGGTGCGCGATCCGGAAGCAGCTCGCGATGTCGTGGGAGATGACGATCGACGTCACGTTGAAGCGCTCGCGGGTCTCTTCGATCAGGTCGTCGACGAGGCGGGAGGAGAGCGGGTCGAGGCCGGAGGTAGGCTCGTCATAGACCAAGATCGGCGGCTCGAGCATGAGCGCCCGCGCGAGGCCGACGCGCTTGCGCATACCGCCGGAGAGCTCGGCCGGGAATTTGGTGGCGACACGCTTGGCGTCGAGCCCGAGGATTTCGAGCTTGTCCATCACCTTGTCCCGTATCTCCTTCTTCGAGAGCTTCGTGTGCTCGACGAGCGGGAAGGCGATGTTGTCAAGCACGTTGATCGAGTCGAGGAGCGCGGCGTACTGGTAGACCATCCCCATCTTCTGGCGGACGGCGTTGAGCTCGTTGTCGCTCTTTTTGGTGATGTTCTCGCCGTCGATCCACACCTCACCCGAGGTCGGCCGTTCGAGGGCGACGATGAGGCGGAGGAGCGTCGTCTTGCCGGCGCCTGAGCCGCCGATGAGCACGGTGGTCTCGTTTCGGCGCGCCGAGAAGGAGATGCCCTTGAGGACCTCGTGCTCGCCGAACGCCTTCTTGATGTTGCGCAGGGCGACGATGTCGTCCTTGTCCACCTTGCTCGACCCTTCGCTCGAGTAACCGGGCGATTCTGACGAGCCTGTTGTTTGCGGTGAAGCCATGGCGTACGGTGCCGGCCACCATGACATCGGACGAGCTCGAAGTCATCCTGAAGCACGCGGGAACGAAGAACGACAAGGAAGGCTTTGCGTCCACGCCTGAAGGCGTGACGCTGACCTTCCACACCGCCCACAACGGCGGCGCGCTCGCGGTCTCCCGCGTCGACGGCGTGAAGATCGTGGGCGAGGTCCTGATCGCCCGCACGACCAAGCGCGAGGCCACGTATGCCATCGTCCGGAGCGACCTCTTCGCCGTGACGATCGACGGCGGCCAGAGCTCGACCCCGCGGCGCGCCGGCTTCGGCGTGTGATCCGCGTCTTCGGAGCCTTTCTCGGCTTCGTCGTCGGCAGTCTTCTGCGCGTTCGGCGCGCACACGTGGTCGAGGCGATGCGCCGGGCCGGGATTGAACGACCGGCGCGAGCCGCATCGGCGATGTACCGCGCGCTCGGCACCAGCGTCCTCGAGTTCGTGTCCCTCGCGCGTCGTTCGTCCACCTTGCACGCCGCGCTCGACGACGAATCACGCGCCAAGCTCGACAGCGCGCGCGGTCTCGGTCGCGGGATCGTCTTCGCCGCCTCGCACACCGGCAACTGGGAGCTCGCGGCGTACGCGATCGCGCGTGAAATGCCGCTTCTTGTGGTCGTCAAGCGACTGAGCGTCGGCTTCGTCGACCGCTTCACCAAGGGCACGCGTGGCCGCCGCGGGCTTCAGCTCTGCGAAGGGCGCGGCGCGCTCGTGCATGCGCTCGCGCAGCTCGCTGAAGGCGGCGCGGTCGCGATGATGATCGACCAGGTGCCCGACCGTCGTTCGCACGCATGCCCGGTGGCGTTCCTCGGTCAGGACGCGTTCGTCGACCGCGCACCCGCTGCGCTCGCCGCCCGGACCGGCGCACCGCTCGTGGTCTCGGCCGCGCGTCGGGCGGCGAACGGAGCCCAATCGCTCCACGTCCTCGACGTGATCATCCCGCCGGAAGGCGCCGACCTTGCGTGGACGCGGCGGACGACCGCGCGCGCGACGAAAGCGCTAGAGGCGTTCGTCGTCGAAAACCCCTCCGAATGGCTCTGGATGCATCGACGGTGGCGCGCGCCGGCGGCTTGAAGTACGACGGAACGCATGGAATTCCAGCCTGATCCGCTCGTCTTGGCGGGCAAGAGCTACCCGAGCCGTCTCATCGTCGGTACCGGGAAGTACGCGAGCGTCGAGCTGACCGAGAAGGCGATCGACGCCTCCGGCGCCTCGATCGTCACCGTCGCTCTCCGCCGCGTCGACCTCAACGACCGCTCGCAGGGGTCGCTCATGTCGCTCCTCCAAAAGAAGAAGTGGACGCTTCTTCCGAACACCGCCGGCTGCTTCACCGCCGACGAAGCGGTGCGTACGCTGCGCCTCGCGCGCGAGCTCGGTATCGCCGACATCGTCAAGCTCGAGGTCATCGGCGACAAGACCACGCTCTACCCCGACAACGAGGAGACGCTCGTCGCCGCCAAGATCCTCGTCAAGGAGGGCTTCACCGTCCTGCCTTATTGCATCGACGATCCGATCGTCTGCCGCAAGCTCGAGGACCTCGGCTGCGCGGCGGTCATGCCGCTCGCAGCGCCGATCGGCAGCGGGCTCGGCATCCGCAATCCGCACAACCTCGCGATCATCCTGGAACAGGCTAAAATTCCGGTGATCGTCGACGCTGGCGTCGGCACGGCGAGCGACGCCGCGGTCGCGATGGAGCTCGGCTGCCACGGCGTCTTGATGAACACGGCGATCGCGCACGCGAAGGATCCGGTCCGCATGGCAGTCGCGATGAAGGAAGCGATCCACGCCGGTCGCAACGCGTTCTTGGCCGGTCGCATGCCGCGGAGCAAGCACGCCAACGCCTCGAGCCCGACCACGGGCATCATCGAATGATGCGAGCCGCGGCGCTGGCGTCGCTCTTGGCGATCGCGCCGATCCAGTGCGCGCATGACCCCGACCCGAACGTGCGCCGCGAGGACACCGCCGGCGACGCGCTCTGGTCGATGGGCCAGCGGTTCGAGGCCGACCACGAAGAGAAGGCCGCGCGCGAGACGTACGCGTACCTCGTCGACCAGTATCCATCGAGTCGTCACGCCGAAGCGGCGCGCGACGCCATGAAGGCTCTCGGTGGCGCTCCGCCGGCGGCGTTGAACGACGCCGGAGCTTCTCCGTGATCGTCGTCTTGACCGATCCGTCGAAGAGCGACGCCGAGCTCTTGCGGATCGTCGCCTCGATCGCCCCCGTCGTTCCCGCCGGCAAGCTCGCCGTGATCGTGCGCGACAAGCAGCGCGACGATGCCGACGTCCTGCCGCTCGCGCAGGCGCTCCGCAAGGCGACGCGTGAGGCCGGCCAGCTCCTTGTCGTTCACCGCGACCATCTCCGTTTGGCGTACGAGGTCGGTGCCGACGGCGTGCACGATCCGACGCCGAAGCTCGACGCCCGCCTCCACAAGGAGGGCGCGCCGGGCACGATCGTCTCGGTGCCCGCACATTCGGACGCCGACGTCGCGCACGCCGTGAAGCATCACGCCGACTGGATCCTCGTCAGCCCGATCTTCCTGACGCCGGGCAAAGGCACGCCCCGCGGCGTGAGCGCGCTTCGCTCGGCCGCTGAAATCGCGGCAAATCACGGGCCGAAGATCATCGCGCTCGGCGGCGTCGACGCCTCGAACGCGGCAGATTGTATGCGTGCCGGAGCCGCCGGCGTCGCGGTGATCCGAAACATCCTGCACGCCGAAGATCCGGCCGCGGCGGTCCGCGCTCTCTGGAATGCGATCGAGCCGCTGCTTGAAGCTTCGGCATGACCGCTCCGTTCCGAAGTGAAGAAGACAGCGCGCTCGTCCGCGTCGGTCAGCTCGAAACCGAAAACGCCGAGCTCGAACGGGAAATCGAAGTACTTCGTGAAAGCGTCGGCGAAAATCGAAACGCGTACGTGAAGCACCTCGAAGATGCGCTCTGACCGTCCTAATCCTCACCCGCTGAGGTCAGCGCGGCTCAGAATGCATCATCGTCCATCGGACCTAGATCTTCGCCCGACAAGATGAAGAACGCCTCCCCGTAGGTCTTCAGCAGCTCCAACGCGGTGTCCATGTCTTCCTGCGTGTGACCGCGCGTGATGTTCACGCGGAGCCGCTCTTCGCCGACCTTCACGCCCGGATAGATGATCGGCACCATCAAGACGCCGCACTCGAGGAGCGCGATGTGGGTGAAGAGCGTTTTGCGCTCGTCGCGCGTGTAGACGGGCATGATGTGGGTCGAGCTCGCGCCGAGCTCGAAGCCCGCTTCCAGGAGCTTTCCGCGGAAATAGTCCCGCTTTTGGTGGAGCTCTTCGACGAGCTTCGGCCCTTCGTCCTCGATGATATCGAGCGCGGCGGTGACGGCGGCGATGATCGGAATGGGTGACGAGGCGCTGAAGAGGAACGAGCGCGCCGAGTTCTTCACCATGTCGATGACGTCGCTCTTGCCGAGCAGCGCGCCGCCGATGCCGCCGAACGACTTGGAGAACGCGGTCATCAAGATCGGGATGCGCCCTTCGACGCCTTGTTGCTCGGCGAGGCCGCGGCCGTGCTTGCCGAGCGTGCCGGAGCCGTGTGCGTCGTCGACGATGAGGACGGCGTCGTAGCGCTCGCAGATCTCGACGAACTCGGGCAGAGGAGCGATGTCGCCGTCGAGCGAGTAGACCCCTTCGACGATGACGAGCGCATTCTTCCGCTCGCGCGTCTTCAGGATGCGTTCGAGGCTCTTCGGCGAGTTGTGGTTGAAGAAGCGCATCTCTGGCGCGCGGCCGGGAACGCCGACGGCCAAGAAGCTGCCGTCCAAGATGCACGCGTGGCTGTAGGCGTCGAGGACGAGGGTCGTGTCCTTGTCCGAGCTCGAGGCGATGAGGCCGACCATCGCCTGATAGCCGGTTGTCGTGACGAGGCAGCTCTCGTAGCCGAAAAATTTCGCGAGTCGTCGCTCAAGCTCGACGTGCTCGACGGTCGTCGCCTGCACGCGGGAGCTCGAGAGGCCGCACGCATATTTGTCGACCGCCTTCTTCGCGGCCTCTTTGAGCTTCGGATGATTCGTGAGGCCGAGGTAGTCGTTCGAGGAGAAGTTGACGACGGGTTTGCCGTCGATCTGCGTGTGGAGGCCGCCGGTCTGGAACTCGCGAAAGTAGGGATAAATCTGCTTATTTTTCGCTTTGCGGATGCGCGAGAGCTCCGCGAAGGCCTTCTCTTCGATCCAGCTGCGCTTGGCGTCCGATTGGGTGCTGTTCATGTGAATTAGACTTTTGCTCTCCGCATCACGACTGCCGATGCATTTCCGTAGAAGCCCATCATCGTGACGAGCACGGTGTCCACGTTCGAAGGTGCGTCGCCGCGGACGACCGGCGCAGGCCTTCCGCTCTCCATCCAACCGAGCGCGACGGCCATCGCCATCGCGCCACCGGCCCCGAGGGTCTCGCCGACGAGCGCCTTGGGGGCGAGGACGGGGACGCCCTCGCCGATCGTGTTGGCGATCGCGTGTAGCTCGGCCTCGTCGAACTGCGGGTAGCCGGCCATTCCGCTCGCGACGAGATCGATGCCGCCGGGCGGAACGTGTGCCTCTTCGAGCGCGCTCGCGATCGCCCGTTCGAGCGACGCGTGCGAGGCCGAGATGAGCGAGCCTTCGGCCGGCGGCGAGACGAACGCGGTGCCGTAGCCGGTGATGAGCGCACGCACGTTTGCGTTGCGAGCCTTGGCTTTGTCGAGCGGCTCGACGCACAAGAGCGCGGCGCCCTCACCGAGCAAGGTCGACGCCTTGGCCGCGGCGATCGGCACGCCGAAGCGCCGGAACGCGAGGAAAAGAGCCTCGCTCATCGCCTCGGCGCCGCCGACGAGCAGCGCGTCGGCGCGGTCGGTCTCGAGATAGATGTCGGCGCACGCGACCGCGTCGAGCGCGCCGCAGTTGCCGTCCGACACGCTGACGTTGAGCGCGCGGAGATCTTCCCAGATGCTGACGTAGCCGCTCGCGCTGTTCGAGACCGTGTTCGGGAACTTCGCTGGATTGATGTATCTTGCATCTTCCAGCACGGCGACGCGGTCGAGCTCGGTGACCGCTTCGAGGCTGCCGTACGCGTTGGAGATGCAGGCGCCCACGCGCTCGGGCGCGATGCCGACGAAGTGGTTGTCCTTCTTGAGGCCGGCGTCGTGGAGCGCGAGGCGCGCCGAGACGACGAGCATCTTCGTCAGGCGGTCGAGCGTGCGGAGGCCTTTGGCACCGAGGTACTTGGTGGCGTCGAAGCCGGGGACCTCGTCGATGCGGGCGTCGGGGTAGGCGCTGGCGTCGAACGATTCGACCGGGTGGGTCGCCCGCTCTTTGCAGACCGTCGCGGTCTCGAGGCTCTTGAAGAAGGCCTCGCGACCGATGCCGATCGACGAAACGATACCGAGCCCAGTGACCGCTCGCGGCTGCATCTTCAGCCTGCCGCGAGGAGCCGAGCGCGTTCCTCAGGCGGGGGGAGAATGCCCGGCCGCGCGAAGCACGTGACTGCGTTGTAGCCGCCGAAGGCTGCGGAGTTGTTCAAGACGATGTCGGCCTTGCCTCGGCGGGCGACGTTCGCGACGACGTCCACGTCGCACTGCGGGTCGGGCGTCTCATAGCCGATGGTGGGCGGGTAGATGCCGGTCTCGAGCGTCATCACGCACGCGACCGCTTCGAGCGAGGAGGCCGCGCCCATGCAGTGACCGAGCATGCCCTTCATGCTCGAGATCGGCACCAGGCGATCACCGAAGACCTCGCGTATGACGCGCGCTTCGGCGTTGTCGTTGGCGCGAGTGGCGGTGCCGTGCGCGTTGAAAAAGTCGACGTCGTCTGGCGTGATGCCGGAGAGACGAATCGCGTCGCGCGCGGCTCTGACGCTGCCGGCCGCGTCGGGGTGCGGACGCGTGATGTGGTAGGCGTCGCAGGAGAGACCGTAGCCGCCGACCTCGGCCGCCGCGCGCGCGCCACGGCGATTGGCGTGCTCTTCGCTCTCCAAGATCAAGAGGCCTGCGCCCTCGCCGACGATGAGGCCCTGGCGATTGAGGTCGAATGGCTGGCAGCGTTGCTCGGCCATCGCAGCGAGTCGCACGAAGCCGGAGAACTGCAATTCTTGCAGGATCTCCGCCGACCCAGAGATGACGATGTCTGCGCGCCCCGAGCGGATTAGGTCCGCGCCGAAGCCGATCGCGTAGTTGCCGGCGGCACATGCTCCGGGGAGCGTGAGCATCATTCCTTCGGCACCGACCGCACGCGCGACGTGGATCGGCAGGAGCGTCGAGCCGTACTTCGGCAGGAGCGAGCGCCGAACTGCTTTCTGACCACCGCCGATCCACGAGTGGTCGAGGTCAGCGATGATGCCGGCCTCACCCATCGTCGTGCCGAGCACGACCGCGACGCGGCGAGGGTCCGAGGTGAGCTTCTTCTCTTCGAGACCGGCGTCTCTCAGCGCCATGCGCGCGGCGGCGAGCAGCATCGCCGAGCAGCGACCGGTGCGGCGGATCTCGGCCTGCGTGAGGTGGTCCTGCGCCCGGAACTGTTTGACCTCGCCGGCGAACTCGCGGCCGAGCTTCGCGGCGTCGAACGACTCGATGCGGCTGATGCCACTCTTGCCGGCGGCGAGCCCTTCGAAGAACGCGTCCTTGCCCAGCCCGATCGAGCTGACCACTCCGACGCCTGTGACCAATACGCGTGCCGTCATTGAATGTTCGGGGAGCCTTCACCGAGCACAGCAACCTCTAGGCCGCCGGGCTCGCGAGCTTATAGCGCTCGCAAGACGGGTGGGGCAACGTCGAGGCTCATAAAAATAGCGCGTAGCGTCGTTCGCGCGCGTATGAGATTTCCCGCTTTTTCTGCGGTGATCAACGCGGTCGAGCCCTCGGCTCGGGAGGTGCGCGCGAGCCGCTTGCGCGAGGTCACGCTTCGAAGTACGAGCCCTCGCGATGTCACCTGCCATGCCCGACATGCCGCTTCCGAGGTTGACGGTCGCGCCCACGCTTTCGCAGGCGATCGGCGAGCTCGCCGAGATAGGCGACTACGGCTTTGTCTTCGTGCGGCCAGACGGCACCGAGGTCAATTACCCGTTCACGCAGGTCCATGCCCAAGCAGTGAAGCGCGGCTCGCATCTCCTGAGCCTCGGCATGAAGAAGGGCGACCGCCTCGCGATGGTCGTGCCCGACGGGGACGAGTTCGTCCTCTCATTCCTTGGCGCGGCGTACGTCGGCATCGTCCCGGTGCCGATCTACCCGCAGCTGTCGTTCAAGAACATCGAGACCTACCACGACACCGTCGCGCACATCGTCCGCGCGTCGGGCGCACGCGCGACTTTGTCGAGCCTGTGCGCGCGAAGGTCGACACGCTCGAAGCGATCTTCACCATCGATGAATTCGCGTCGTCGACGGCGCCGGAAGCGAAGCCGGACGTTGCCCCCGACGACCTCTGCTTTCTCCAATTCACCTCTGGCAGCACGTCGCGACCGAAGGGCGTCGCCGTGACGCACGGCAACCTCGCCTACAACACGAACGCATTCATGGGTGAAGGGCTCCAGATGGTGCCCGGTCGCGACAAGGGCGTCACGTGGCTCCCGCTCTTCCACGACATGGGGCTCATCGGCTTCGTGCTCGGCCCGGTCTTCTCGAAGATCCCGGTCGTCTTCATCCCGACGCCGACCTTCGTGCGCACGCCGCGTCTCTGGCTCGAGAAGATCCATCAGCACCGCGGGACGGTCACGTACGCGCCGAATTTTGCGTATGCGCTCGTCGCCAAGCGGGTGAAGGAAAAGGACGTCAGGGAGCTTGATTTATCGTGCATCCGCGCGGCAGGTTGCGGCGCCGAGCCGATCCAACCGAAGACACTCCGCGAGTTCGCGAGCAAGCTCGCGGCCGCGAAATTCGATGCCCACGCGTTACTCCCTTGCTACGGCATGGCCGAAGGAACGCTCGCGATCACGTTCACGAAGCTGATGGGCGGAATGAAGACCGACTCGGTCGACTCGAAGGCGCTGACGTCGCGCGACGCCAAGAAGAGCGAAGGCCTTGGGAGCCAGGAGCTCGTCAACTGCGGCAAACCGTTCGACGGTCACGCGATCGCGATCGTCGATGACGACGGCAAGCGCCTCGGTGATCGCCAGGTCGGTCAGATCATCGCGCGCGGCCCGAGCATCTGCGCCGGCTACTTCAACGAGCCCGAGCTCTCTGCCGCCGCGTTCAAGGACGGCTGGCTCTACACCGGAGACCTCGGCTACACGGTCGACGGCGACGTCTTCATCTGCGGTCGGGTCAAAGACGTGATCATCATCCGCGGTCGCAACTTCTACCCGCAGGACATCGAGTGGGCCGTGAGCGAGCTGCCCGGCGTCCGCCGCGGCAACGTCGTCGCGTTCGGTGTTCCCGTCGGCGCCGATGGAAACGTCGCGCACGACGCCGCAAACGGTGAAGAGCACCTCGTGGTCTGCGCCGAAGCGCACTCGAGCGAAGCCAGCGGGCTCGTCGAGCTGATCAGCGCAGCGGTCACCCGGGCGGTCGGGCTCGCCACCTACAAGGTCGAAATCGTTCCGCAAGGAGCGCTCCCGCGCACCTCGAGCGGTAAGCCGCAGCGGCGCAAGACGCGCCAGATGTTCTTGGATGGGACCTTGCCGAAGACGCGCGGTGTGGAAAGTAGCGAGGGTGAGCCCGCAGACGCAGCCTCAGCGTAGCGTTGCCGGCTGCTGCAAAGAGCGGCTCACGCAACGACAACGCAAACTCCGTTACACGTGCGTCAGCGGTTTCGCTTCAATTAGCAGCCATTTGTTCAGAAAAAACAGGTAAAAGAGACCTCAAAGGAACCACTAGAGATGCCTTCCAGTCGCGCAGAGCTCCTCGAGATCTTCCAAAAAACCGCCTCCGAAGTCGTGGAGCGCGAGTTTCCGAAGATCAGCGAAAATACCGTCATCAGCGAGCTCGGTATCGACTCGCTCGGCATGCTCGAGATCGTCGGCTCGATGGAACGTCAATTGAAGGTCACGCTCCCGGACGAGACCCTCGCCGGCATCCAGACGGTCAAAGACCTCATCGAGCTCGTCGAGAAGCGCCAACACATCGCGCAATAAATTCGGAGGAAGGATGGACCCGACGATGAGCTCTCCCGTGAAACCGGCTCCCGCCCTGATCGATACCGCGCGACAAGCGCGCTTGTACGAGATGTACAAGACGTTCTTCGACAAGGCCGAGAAAGAGCGCCGTTGGAATCCGCTCCACGACGTTCCGTACGACAAGATTCCTTCGGACGTTCCGGAGAGCATGATCGTCGTCGCCGAGACGTTCTGTTGCGTCGAGAGCTACCTGCCCGACTACGTCTCGAAGGGGATCAACATCGTCCGGCCGTACTTCGGGCAGGCGTGGTTCTCGGCGAACTGGGCGTACGAAGAGTCCAAGCACTCGCTCGCGCTCATGGAGTACTTGCTCCGCTCGAAGAGGCGCTCGGAGAACCAGCTCTTCGACATGCAGAACAAGCTCATGGCGGTCGACTGGGCGCTGCCGTTTGACGACGCTCGTCAGATGACGATCTACGGCTGCTTCCAAGAGATGGCGACGTTCGTCATCTACGTGAAGCAGGAGGCGCGCGCGAAAGAGGTCGGTGACGAGTGCCTCGCGGCGATCTTCCGCCTGAACGCGCGCGACGAGATCGCGCACTGCCGCTTCTACGAAGACGTCGTCAAAGTGCTCCTCGAAGAGGACCGCCCGGGCACGTTGCGTGACATCGCGTTCGTCGCGAAGAACTTCCAGATGCCGGGTGTCGGCATCGTTCCCGACTACGAAGACCGCATCAAGATCATGCGCGAAGAGGGCAAGGTCGACCGCGGTATCTTCCTGCAGAAGGTCTTCTTTCCGGTCTTGAAATATCTCGGCGTCTCGCGCCAAGAGCTGCAGCAAGCAGCGTACGAAGAACGACTTGCACGGCAGGCCGCCCAGGCGCCTGCAGCGGAGTGAACGACATGAGTGACGACCTGAAAGCTGACCTCCGGGCGCTCATCGCGGAAATCGCCGAAAAGGACGAGATCCCCGACGACACGCATTTCAAAGACCTCGGCATCGATTCGATGATGGGGGTCGAGATCGTCGCGGCGATCGAGCGGCAGTACCGCATCAAGATCAACGACTCCGAGCTCCAAGAGGTGACGACGCTCAACAAGTCGTTCGAGCTCGTGAAGAGCAAGCTAACCGCCGCGGCTTGAGAAAGCCTTCATTCGTCTCTCGACGAACGACGCACGAGGTCCGCGTCGCGTACGTCGACACCGACCGCGCGAACGTCGTCCACCACTCACGCTACTTCCGCTTTCTCGAGGTCGCGCGCGTCGAGCTCTGGCGCTCGGGCGGGCTGAACTACCGCCAGTTCGAGGAAGAGACGGGGATGGGCTTGCCTGTCGTCGAATCGAAGATGCGCTATCGCCAAGCTGCGCGCTTCGATGATCTCCTCACCGTGGAGACGTGGGTGAGCGACGCCTCGCGGGCGAGCATCTGGTACGACGCGCGGATCACGCGGGAAGGGGTGCTCCTCCACGAGTCGAGCATTCGCCTGGCGTGCGTGTCCTTCACCGAAGGGACGCTCCGCAGGATTCCCGACAGCGTGCTCGACGCCTCGCTCGAGCCCGGCTGGGACGTTTGACGACCGCGCGAAATGAGCGATCCAGACGTGACAGACTGATGGCGACGCGAGCCGCATCTTGAAGCACGCCTGCCCAACAAGAGGTCGACATGTCACGTGAAGCTCTCGTTCCGCTGGTCACCGACGAAGAGGCGAGCTCCGATCTCCGTAAGCAATACGGGTTCGTCTCGCAGGCGATGGGGCGCGTCCCCAATCTCGCGCGCGTGATCGCGAACTGCGAGTCGCTCTTCGGTCCGTTCATGGGCCTCGCCGGTGCAATCGCGATGGAGCACAAGCTGCCGATGTCGCTGAAAGAGCTTGCCGTCTTGCGCGCGTCCGAGCTGAACGGCTGCGGCTACTGCAAAGGGATGCACGGTCCGATCATGAAACAGATGGGGATCGACGACCGAAAGATCGATGCCGTCTCGGAGAAGGACATCTTGCCTGGAATCTTCAGTGACCAAGAGGTCGTCGTCCTCCGGCTCACCGACGAGATGACCGAGAACGTCGCGGCCAATCCGGAGACGGTGAAGAAGGTGCGGCAGCTCTTCGGCGACGATGCGGCCGTCGAGCTCATGATGACGATTGCGTTCTACAACTTGATGAACCGGATGGCGGAGTCGTCGGGCGTGCCGCTCGAAGAGTGAACGGGGAGGGACTCGGATGGTCGGCGACGGCGCGGGTAGCGGAGGACGACGGCAGCACGGCGCACGCGATGTTCTCGTGTACACGCGCACCGGCTGCATGTTCTGCAAACAGGTCGAGGACATGCTCAGCGAGGCGAGCATTGTCTTTCGCTCCAAGCTCGTGGAAGAGCGCGACGAGCAGGAGCGCCTTTGCGAGCGCTATGGGGCGCTCAGCTTTCCGCTCGTCCTCGCCGGGAGCCGCTATGTCGGCGGCTTCACGTACGTCGTGCGACTGCACTTGGACGGTCGGCTCGGCCTCCTCGCGTCCGACGACCCGGGCGCGACGGCCGCTCCCTTGGGCAGCGAGAGGCCGGTGAGCCGGCCACGCGCTGGCGGTCTCAGCGGGTATGCGGCCCTTGGCGCGTACTTGAAAAACAAGGACAAAGAGTAGCGAAATCGGGCTAGAACGGGCGGAGATCGCCATGCGTATTCACACCCGCGTCCCGTTCGCCGTCGCTTTGATCGTCCTCGCCGGCTGTCATCGCCATCGCGTGCGGCATGGCGGGGATCCGGGTTCGGCGGGAGGCCCGCCAGCGGAGCAGGCGCCGCCGGAGATGCAGTTGCAGGCGCAAACGCAAACGCAGGGGTCGGGGCAGCAGCCTGGTCTCTCGGCCGTCGGTCCGACGCAAGCCCTGGTCCGCGTCACCGCCGACCAGGCCGACGAGACGGAGCCGCATCTCTCGCCGGACGGAAAGATCGTCGTGTTCGTTTCGTCCGCCTCGGCGCAAGACGCGAAGGGAAACGCGATCACTCAGACCTCCATCGTCGGCGCCGATCCGTCGAACGGAAGCGGCCGTACGATCTACACGGGCACGAACGGCGCGACCGACTACCCGACGTGGACGCCGAAAGGGTCGCTCGTCTACGTGTCGAACGCGACGGGCACGCCTGCGCTCGTCCATGCGCTCACGAGCGCGCCGAACGCCGCGTTCAGGATCATCACCGACGGCAAGATGGCGAAAAATCCGGCCTATCCGTGTGTCGCGCCCGACGGCCGGCGCATCGTCTTCCAAGCGACGGTCGCCGGCACCGACAGCATCGTCACCATCGGCGCCGACGGCTCGCGCCTCACCGTCCTCGGCCCCGGCTATGCGCCGTCGTACAGCCCGGACGGCAAGCGGATCGCATTCGCGCGTGCGATCGGCGGCGCCTACGAGATCATGACGATGAACGCGGTCAACGGCGGCGGCCTCGTGCAGGTCACGAACGCGCGCGCGTCGTCGAGCAAGCCGAAGTACTCGCCCGACGGCCGCTACATCGTCTTCGAGTCGAGCTACGGCGCCAGCGTGATCCCCGGCGGCAGCCCGGAGGCGACCTTCAACGTCTTCGCGGTGAAGCCCGACGGCACGTCGTTCACCCAACTCACCACCGGCGCCGGTGAGAGCGGGATGCCGTTCTGGGGCACCGACGGTTTCATCTACTTCGAATCGAACCAAGGCGGCACCTCGAGCCGCGACATCTGGCGCGTGCAGCCGACCGGCGATTTGGCGAGCGCCGACGCCGCCGTCACGCCCGCGGGGAAGAGTGAAAACGAGCGCATTCCCGGCGCGAACGGCGGCCCGCCGAAGTGGTGAGGTGCTAAGGTGGCGCCCCGCCATGGCTGCCTCCGCTCCGTTCGAAAAAGTCTCCCAAGAGCTCGATTTCCCCAGCGAAGAGAAGCGCATCCTGGCGCTCTGGCAGGACAAGAAGATCTTCGAGAAATCCATTTCTGGAGAGGGCCGCGGCCAGAAGGGTGACTTCGTCTTCTTCGAAGGGCCTCCGACGGCCAACGGACTGCCGCACAACGGCCACGTCCTCACGCGCGTCATCAAAGATCTGTTCCCTCGCTACAAGACGATGTGCGGCTACCACGTCGCGCGCAAAGCAGGCTGGGACACGCACGGGTTGCCGGTGGAGGTCGAGGTCGAAAAAGAGCTCCACATCCACGGCAAGGCGGCGATCGAGGCGTACGGCGTCGAGCCGTTCATCGCCAAGTGCATCGACTCGGTGTTCCGGTACACCGACGAATGGGAGAAGCTGACGACGCGCATCGGCTTCTGGGTCGATCTCCCGAGCGCCTACGTCACCTACCACCGCAGCTACGTCGAGAGCGTGTGGTGGGCGCTCTCCGAGCTCCACAAGAAGGGGCTCCTCTACAAAGGACACAAGGTCGTCTGGTGGTGGGCGCAAGGCGGCACCGCGCTCTCGGCCGGTGAGGTCGGGCAGGGCTACAAGGAGGTCGACGATCCGTCGGTCTATGTCGAGTTCCCGCTGAAGGATCTTTCTGGAGAAGCAGGGTCTGATCTGGCGGGCGCTTCGCTGCTCGTCTGGACAACGACGCCGTGGACTTTGTCGTCCAACATGTACGCCGCGATCAACCTCGCGTTCTCGTACGTGGTCGTCCAAGACGGCGACAAGAAATACATCGTCGCCGAAAAGCTCCGCGAAGGGCTGGAAAAGAAGCTCAAACGCGATCTGACGGTCGTTCGTAAGGTCGATGCGCAGGAGCTCGTCGGCAAGCACTACGAGCCGCCGTTCGATCTCTTTGCCGGCGAGGCCGGTGACAAGACAGTGTGGGTCGTGCGTGCGGCGGACTTCGTTACGCTCGACGCTGGCACCGGCATCGTCCACATCGCACCCGCGTTCGGCGAGGACGACCACGCGCTCTACAAGAAGCTGCTGGTCGAGGTCGGCGACAAGGCGCCGCCGCTCTTCTGCGCCGTCAAGCCGGACGGCACGTTCATCGACGCCTACCAACCGTACGCTGGCCGCTGGGTGAAGGAGGCCGACAAGGACATCGCGCAGGAGCTCAAGACGCGCGGCTTGCTCGTCCATCTCGAGACCTACCGCCACGACTACCCCTTCTGTTGGCGCGCTGACACGGACCCGCTCATCCAATACGCCCGGCCCGCTTGGTACATCCGCACGACCGAGAAGATCCAGAAGGCGATCGAGAACAACGAGCAGATCAACTGGCTTCCCGACCACATCAAGCATGGCCGCTTCGGTGAGTTCTTGAAGAGCAACGTCGACTGGGCGCTCTCGCGTGAGCGCTATTGGGGAACGCCGCTCAACATCTGGCAGTGCTCGAAGGAAGGCTGTGACCACGAGCACACGCCGACCTCCGTCGCCGACATCGAGACCTTGAATCCCAAGGCGTTCGAGCACTTCTACGCGGCGAAGAAGGCGGATCCGAGCCTCAACGAGCACCTCATCGTCCACAAGCCGTGGATCGACAAGGTCGTCTTCCCGTGCGCAAAATGCGGGAGCGACATGCGCCGCGTGCCGGAGGTCATCGACTGCTGGTTCGACTCCGGTTGCATGCCGTTCGCCCAGTGGGGCTTCCCCCATCAGGGGAAGGAGGCCTTCTTGAAGAGCTTCCCAGCCGACTTCATCTCCGAGGGGATCGATCAGACGCGCGGCTGGTTCTACACGCTGCTCATGATCGCCACGCTCGTCTTCGACGACGAGACGCAGGAGAAGCTCGGCGTCCTACCGGTACGGCCGTACCCGCTTCCGTTCAAGACGTGCATCGTCCTCGGGCACGTCGGCGACAAGGAAGGGAAGAAGGAGAGTAAATCGAAGGGCAACTACACCCCGCCCGACATGATCTACGACGACGTCGCGCTCGACTTCGCGGTCGTCGATCTTCCGCTCAAGAAGGCGGCGCCCGAAGGCAGCGCGTTCATCGCGCCCGAAGATCTCGAAGGGCTCGACCTCATCGACGGCGAAGAGGTGACGCTTGCCTCGCGCACGAACGGTCAGGCATTCAAGGCCAAGCTGTTTGGCCAAAAAGGGCTCCCGCGTCGCGTCGTCGTCCTCTCGGAGGCATCCCGCGTCACGCTCGGCGTGCAGCTCACCGCCGTGCCGACAAAGCCGACCGATGTTCCCCGCATGAAGGACAACGTCCGCGTCACGGTCCGTCCGTCGATGAAGGCGCCCGGCGCCGACGCGTTTCGCTGGTTCTTCTACGCGTCGAATCCGCCGTGGTCGAACACGCGCCACTCGCTCTCGAACGTGCGCACCTTGCAGAAGGAGTTTTTGATCAAGCTCCGCAACGTCTATTCGTTCTTCGTCATCTACGCGAACATCGACGGCTTCTCGCTCGACAAGCCGCGCGGACAGAAGAGCGAGCTCGACCAGTGGATTACGAGCGAGCTCCACCTGACCGCGCGGGGCGTGCGCACGTGCCTCGACGCATTCGACGTCTACGGCGCAACCCAGAAGCTGACCGCCTTCGTCGACGCGCTCTCCAACTGGTACGTCCGCCGGAGCCGCGAGCGCTTCTGGGCGACCGGCTGGACCGACGACAAAGCCGCGGCGCTCTTCACGCTCTACGACGTGCTCGTCGAGACCGCGAAGCTCATCGCCCCGTTCACGCCGTTCTTCGCCGAGTCGATCTGGCAGAACCTCGTGGTCCGCCTCGACCCCAAGGGGGGCGAAAGCGTGCACCTTGCAAGTTATTTGGAGCCGAATGCAGGCGAAATCGACGAAGATCTCTCAGCGCGCATGCGGATCGTGCGCTCGGTCGTCAGCCTCGGGCTCCAGGCCCGCACCGGCGCGAAGATGAAGGTGCGCCAACCTCTGCGCTCGGTGAAGATCATCACCGAGAGCGCGGCAGCCAGAGCCGCGGTCTCCCGTCACGAAGAGATGATCCGCGAGGAGCTCAACGTGCTCGGCGTCGAGCTCGTCACCGGCGCGGACGTGCGCGGCTTCGTCGAGCACGTCATCAAGCCGAGCTTCCGGGCGATGGGCCAGCGCGGCCTCGGCAAGGAGGCGCAGCTCGTGAAGGGGCTCCTCGCCAAGACCTCGCCCGAGGACGTTGCAGCGATGCACACCGAGCTCACGAACGTCGGCAAGATCATCGTCGGCGGCGTCGAGCTGGTCCCGTCCGACCTCGAGATCTCCTTCACCACCAAAGAGGGCTTCGCCGCCGCCGGCGACCGCATGGGCGTCGTCGTGCTTGAGACCACGCTCGACGAGGAGCTCAAGGATCTCGGCCTCGTGCGCGAGCTGCTCAATCGCATCCAGACCGCCCGCAAAGAGATGGAGCTGGAGTACACCGACCGCATCCACGTCGCGCTCGGCGGCTCCGACCGCGTGCAGCGCGTCGCCAACGCGCATCGCGAATCGCTGATGAAGGAGGTGCTCGCTACCGACGTCGTCGTCGGCGCGAAGGGCGAAGGGCCGACGGTCGACCTCGACGGCGAAGAAGTCTCGCTCGTCGTCGGACGGGCGTGAGCGGCGAGAAGAGGCTACTTTTCCCTCAGGCGGCGACGAAGATGAAGAAGACGACGATGCGGACGGCGGGCCTGACGGCGTTCGCCCTGTTGGCGACGGGTTTCGACTGCAGCTCGACCCTCACGTCGTCGAATGCGCCGCCCACGATGACGTGGACGGCTCCGAACGGCAAGGCGACGGTGGTCGTCACCGCCGACCCGTTCGCGTTCACGATCAAAGATGCGCAGGGCAACGTCCTGCTCGAGTCAGCGAACGTCGATGATCCGGCCTACGGGGCCGTCGCGTACACCCACAACACGAACCTGACCGGTCCCGCGATCGTCAACGGCTGGGACAACTACTCGGGCGAAGATGCGCCGTTCCACAAGGCGCGGCTCTTGTCGGTCGCGCAAGACGGCAGCGCGATGGTGCTCACCATCGGCGGCGCGGGCGACGATGCCCACACCGGCAAGATCACCTTCGGCGACGCCGGGGCGAGCGGCGGCATCCGCATCATCGCCTCGGTCGCGCACGCGGCCGGCGGTGACGACACCGGCGACACGAACATCAACCGCGTCTCGTTCGGCTTCAAGATGCACGATGACGACCACTTCCTCGGCTTCGGCGAGCGCGTGGTCTACGTGGACGAGCGCGGCCAGAAGCTGAAGACGTGGGTCGAGGAGGACGGCTTCGGTCACGGCGAAAATGAGCCGATCAGCGCAGGAAATCCTCAGCCGAACGGGCCCGACATGACCCACGTGCCGGTGCCGTGGCTGCTCTCGCCGAAGGGCTTTGGGCTCTTTCAAAACACGATTGACCGCGTGAACTATCACCTCGGTGAGGAGCGCGACGACGCGTGGCGCGTCGAGGCGACGACCGGCACCTTCGACGCCGTCCTCTTCGTCGATCCCGAGCCCGCGAAGCTCATCGAAGGGCTGACGTCGATCACGGGCCGCCCGCCGCCCATCGCCGACTGGTTTTTGGCCCCGCGTCGGCGCGCGAATATCGGCACCGACGAGATGGAGAAGCTGAGAGCCGCGCACATCCCGACGAGCTCGATCGATACCGCGTTCCACTACTTCCCGCGTGGCCTGGGCACGACCACCCACGACGACCTGAAGAAGGTGACCGCCGATCTCCACGCGCGAGGCTACAAAGCGATCACCTATTTCTGCCCGTTCGTCGCCGACAGCGCCGTCCCCGAGTTCAAAGAAGCGGTCGACGGCGGCTTCCTCGTCAAACGCGCCGACGGCACGCCGTACCTGATGTATTGTCGATTTCACCAATCCCGCCGCATACGCCTGGTTCCAGAGTAAAATGCAGGGCGCGATCGACGACGGCTGGGACGGCTGGATGTACGACTTTGGCGAATATGTGCCGATGGATGCCGTGATGTTCAACGGCATGAAGGGCATCGAGGCGCACAACGTCTACACGAACCTCTATCAAAAGGCGGCGATGGACATCGTCGGTCCCGACCGTCTCATCTTCGTGCGCTCGGGCTACTCGGGCTCGACGGGCAACGGCACGGTGCCGATCAACGTCGCGGGCACCGGCGGCCTCGTGCCGATGCTCTGGGCCGGTGATCAAGCGACCGACTTCGACCTCGCGCAGGGGCTCCCTTCCGCGCTCGTCAGCGCGATCAACGCGGGTCTGTCGGGGCTGCCGCTCTGGAGCAGCGACATCTCCGGCTACCACTACGTCTACAACTCGCCGCCGGACAAGGAGGTCTACCTCCGCTGGACCGAGCTCGGCGCGTTCTCCGTCGACATGCACGACGAGAACGAAGGGGCAGGCAATGGCGACTCCAGCGTCCGCTGGCAGATCTGGAAAGACCAGGAGACGCTCGATACCTACCGCGCGTACGCGTCGCTCAAGACGCAGATGATTCCCTACCTGCAGACGGCCGTCGCCCAGGCGCGCGCGACGGGCATGCCGGTGATGCGTCACCTCATCATCGGGCACGCTAAGGATCCGAAGACGTACGCCATCGGTGACGAGTACATGTTCGGCGACTCGCTCCTCGTGGCACCCGTCGTCGCGCGTGGTCAGACGAGCCGCAGCGTCTACCTTCCCGACGACGCGTACTACGACTGGTGGACCGGCGCGCGCGTCGCTGGCCATCAGTCGATCACCGCCGACGCGCCGCTCGACATCGTGCCGCTCTACGCGCTCGAAGGCGCGATCATCCCGATGCTCGACGCGTCGATCGAGTCTCTTTTTCCGGCGACCACTGGCACCCTTCCGGTCACCGCTGCCGAGATGCATTCGCGGATGGAAGTGCGCATTTTTGCCGGTAATTCGACGCAAATTACCATCGCCGACGGAACGACGTTCTCACAGTCGGCGCCGGCGACGAGCCCGAACGTGAGCGCTCCTTCGGACGACGCGGGTGCGGTCCCACTCGCTGCGTCTGAGGCCGACATGACCTCGTGCGCGCGCTGCGCGTTCCTCGATGGCACTGCCCGCAAGCTCAGCGTCGTCGACACTGCGAAGGACGTTTCGGTGACCGCTGGCGACGTTACGTTCGCGGTGAAGGGGGCATCCGAAAGCAAGCGATATCTCTTCGTCGTTCGTTTTTGAGATTTCGATCGCGAGTCGGGATCGTTCGCCTGTCTTCCTCTGGTATGGTGACGAAATGGCGAAGGCCGAGCGCGCACCGACATTGTCAAAGAAGCCCGCGCTCGCACGCGCAGAATCGCTCGACAAGACGGCCCGTGGTCGCATCGAGGAAGAGCTCGAGACCGCGCTGAAGCGCAAGCTCGCGAACGAGCCGAAGATCGCCGGTTGCGCCCGAGCGCTCGCGCCACTGTCGGCCGGTCTTCGCGGCACGCTCGGTGACCTCGCCGAGGTGATGATCCGTCGCTCGTCGTTCAAGCGCGAGACCTACAGCGCGGCAGTGCGGTCCTTGGCCGACGCCGACGACCGCCGTCTTCCGACGATGCTCAAGGCGGCCTTCGCGACCGACGAGGCCGGTGGGCTCGCGGCCTTCAGCGCGGCGTGCTTCGCGCGCGACCCCGTCCTCGCGCAGCCGCTCGCCAAGATCGCGTCGAGCCGTCAATCGCATCTCGCGTTCGGCGCCGAGACGGCCCGCGTCGTTCGCGGCGAATCGAATGGCTCGCATCTCACCCAGCTCGCGCCGATGATCAAAGAGAGCCACCGCCTCTCGCTCTGCGCCGAGCTCTTCGTCCCGCTCGCGCGTGCGCTCCCGGTTCCGCGTCATGTCGGCCCCGCGCTCAGCGTGCTCCGCGGCGCCGAACGTCACCTCGGCCGTTGGCTCGTGCTCGCCGAAGTGGCGGCGAAGGCGGGCGACCCTGAGCCGATGAATGAAGCGGTGTCGAAGGCGACCGACGGCCCGTCCTCATCGCGCTCGGCCTGGGCCCTCGTTCGCTGGGCGCTGACCGACAGCGTGACCGACGCCGCTCCGCCTCCGGACGCGCGGCCCACCGTCGAGCTCGTGGCGCGTCTCTCGGACCGCCCGAGCGCCGACCGCGATACCACCTTCCTCTTCCGGCTCGCCCGCGCCGGCGCCACGTCGGTGCGGCCGATGCTCGAGGGGCTCGTCAAGTCGACGTCGCTCGCCGACGAGCCATCGATCCGCGCCTCGCTCTACCTCGCGCGTGACCACAATCGTGAAGATCTTCGTGAGGCGCTGCAGCAAGCCGCCGCTACCCCGAAGCGTGAAGACCTCCGCGGTCTCGCCGTCGCCGCCTTGTGGGACCTCGGCGAGAGAGACACGGCGCGCGGCATGGCCGACGAGCTCATCGCCTCGAAGCATGTGTCGAACGTCGCGTGGGGCGCGCTCGTAAAGGCCGCATCGTCCGACCGCCGCGAGCCGGCGTCTGGCACTCAACCGATTCATTCGATCATCACCGAGAGCCGCTACCGCTGGATCCAGTGGGGTTGGGTCGAATAGGTAATGCGTCGGGCCGCGCTCGCTGCGTTGGCCCTCGGTGCATCTCTCGCCTCCGGCAAGGTCGCACTTGCTGCGACTCCAGCTCCGACGCAGACGATCGCGGTCGACCGCGACGACGACGATCTCGACGGTAAGCCCGACGCCGAGCAATCGCCCGTCCCGAAGGCGCTCCTTCCGACGCTTGCTCTGGTCGACCGCTCGCTCATCGGCAAGCGGGTGACAGCGCTGTCGGGCGCAGAGCATCTGCGGATCCTCGGCGCCGATGGCGCAGTGGTCCGTTGGGGCGATATCGTCTCCAAGAACGCTCGTCTTCAAGGTCTCTCCGTAGGTAGCGTCGTGCTCACGGCGCCGGGCGGCCCTTCGGTCAGGGTCGATGTCGTTGGCATCGGCTTTCGGGACGGCACCGGCCACGATCTCGATCCGCCTCCCGCCCGACCATGCCCCAGCGAGCGCCGACGCAAAGTACGACGATCCCGACGCGCTCCGCGCGCACGTGGAGCTACCGCCTGGCAGCGCGGGCGATCCGCACGGGCTGACCGTCGAATCGTTCGCCGCCTCCGGCGCGTCGATCGACACGCTCGAAGGCGTCGCGCTCGAGAAGATCGCGTGCGCGGGCGGCGCCGCGTGCTTCGCCTCGGCGCCTCTGCGCTTCGTCGTCGACGACGCCGACCGCACGCACCCGCTCGTCGAGAAGCGCTCCGTTCGCGCCGAGGTCGGCGGCGCCGTCGTCCTCCGCTATGACGGCGCATCGCAATCGATCCGCGTCGAAGGCCCACGCTCGACGCCAGTCGGACCGATTCCGCGTCTTCGCGCCGTCGTTCGGCCCTTCGTGATCCGCACCGGTCCGAAGGGCGCGCCGGCGGTCGGCGGCAACGACGCCGGAGCTGTCGCTGCGGTCCGCAGCGAGCTCGCGTTCGCCTCGGCCACCTGGGGCCAGTGCGGGATCTCGTTCGGCGATGCGGAAAAGCTCGCCGTCAGCGTCGTTGATCCGCCGCCGCCGTGGCTCGTCTCGTTCGGCGACGACCTTGGCCTCATTGGGAGCGGCGGAAGCGTGAAGGTGAAGATCGACGGCAAGCCAGTGACGAGCGCCATCACTGCCGGTCAATCACCGCTCGGCGCGGCTCGCGCGTTCGCCAAGGAGGCAGAGCGAGCGGGTTTTTCGGCGACGCTCTCGCCGAACGTGCGTATCGTCCCCGCCGCGAACGGAAGCGTCGACGTCCTACTCCGAAAGGATAAATCGTTTGCCCACGTCGAGCCGGCGAGCGGCATGAAGGTCACCGACGATCCGTCGATGAGCGTGCGGATCGGTGTCGTCGATCTCTCCGACGGCCTCTTCCACTTCGGCGACATGGATTCGATGAGCGGCACGCTCGAAGAGCGCACCCTCGTCAAATCGTTCGACGATGGCGACCCGACCACGATCGAGCTCGTCTTCATCACGCAGTTCACGATGGGTGATCGCATTGGCGAATCCTTCATCCAGAACGACACGTCGAGTGTCCGCAACCTCGTCTTGCTCGACCGCGCCGGCGTTCGCGCGCGACGTATGAGCTCGACGCTCGCCCACGAGATCGGGCACGTGCTCATGAACGCGCCGGGGCATCCCGATGACTACGGCATCGACACACCGACGCTCTTGATGGACTCCGACGGCGCCGACGCGTCGCCCTTCGGTCCCCGAAGGCTCACCGCCCAGGAGTGTGCGCGGGCAATCGAAGAGGCCGGGCCGAAGGCGCGGGTACCGCTGCTCACCCCTTGGCCGCTGACGCCCCTCGTTCCGTCGAGTCACTCGAAGTAGAGGGAATGAAACCGCGGAGCAGCGCGAGCGCGACGTTCTTGCGCGATTTCGGATCGCTTCCGAAGGCGTCGCCGGGGCCGACGCAGGCCGGGCAGCCACCTTCGCATGAGCACGACTCGATCAGGCGGAGGGCACGGGCGAGGAGGACGTCGCGGTGATCGAAGATCCGGCTCGAGAGGCCGACGCCGCCCGGCACGTGCTCGTAGAGGAAGAGCGTGGGGTCGTAGAGGTTGCCGGCCTGCGGCTCCTCCGAGAGCGAGCGACCGAGGTCACGGGGATCGCACATGAGCGCGACGGCCGCGACCGTCTCGAGCGCACGCCCGAGGCCACGGAGGCCGTCGATCGTCGCTGCGCGGCCGAACGGACCCGAGACCAAATAGTCGTTCGGCAGCTTCAGCCAGAACGAGGTGGTGTGCATCTGCATCTCCGGCAGACGCACGTCGCCATAGCCCGCGTTCTCGTGCGTGTAGAACTTGATCTTCTTGTAGCCGACGACCTTCTCGACGATCGAGACCTCGCCCCACGCCGCTTCCCACGTGGGCTCGCCCTCGGTGCGCACGGCGGGCCCTTCCTCTCGGGCTCGCGCTAGCGGGGCCGAAGACGAAACTTCGATGACCGCGATCTTCGTGTGGGTCATCGCGTCGGTGAAGTAGTCGGGAAGGACTTTTCGGACGAAGGCCTTGTGGTTCTCGTAGTCGAATTTCTCGACCTGCCAGGTCTCGCCGTCGTGCTGGTAGATCGCCTGCTCGTGGAGCATCGTGTGCGATCCGCGCCAGTCGAGCTCGGCGAACGCCTTGTCGGTATCGAGGTCGATGATGACGACATTGTCCCAGCCGATGCTCCGGAGCGAGACGTCGTTCGCGGGGTAGGCGTCGGTCGCCCAGTGGTACTTGTTCGCCGACTCGTGCAGGACGCCGTGACGAGCGAGGAAATCAAGCGCCTCGGCAGCGTCGTCGCTCTTGAGCGAGCCGAACGAGTCTCCACGGCTGAAGGGGAGCTCGAACGCGCCACATTTGAGGTGCTGGATGAGGATCTCGACGTTGTCGGGATCGATGCGAGCCTCTTCGACGGGCGCACCCAAGAAAAATTCTGGGTCGCGCGCGAGATACTGGTCGAGCGGCGCGCTCGAGGTGACGAGCACGGCGATGCTGGTCGCGCAGCGACGGCCGGCGCGGCCGAATCGCTGCCACGTGCCTGCGATCGAGCCGGGGTAGCCGGCGCAGACGACGGCGTCCAAATCGCCGATGTCGATGCCGAGCTCGAGCGCGTTGGTGGCGACGACGCCGAGGATCTCGCCGTTTCGGAGCTTCTCTTCGATGTCACGCCGAGTGCCGGGCAAATAGCCGCCGCGGTACGCCATGATCTTCGACGGATCGACCTGGCCATCGAGCTTGTCGCGCAGGTAGCGCAGCATGATCTCGACGTTGTTGCGCGATTGACCGAAGAGCAGGGTAGGGACGCCGGCGCGGACGAGGTCGGCCGTGAGCATGACCGCCTGCTTGGTGTAGCTCGCGCGGATGCCTAGCTCTTGGTTCACGACCGGGGGATTGAACATGAAGACACGGCGCTCGCCGCGCGGTGCGCCGCTCTCGGTCTCAAGCACGACGTCGTCTTCGGAAAGGTTGAAGATGCGGGCGGCGTGCGCGCGTGGATTGCCGATCGTCGCGGTGGCGCCGATGAAGCGCGGATTGGAGCCGTGGAAGCGCGCCACGCGCTGGAGACGCCGGAGCACGTTGGCGACGTGCGAGCCAAAGACGCCCTTGTACATGTGGAGCTCGTCGACGACGACGTAGGCGAGATTTTGGAAGGTGCGCGCCCAATTCGCGTGATGGGGGAGGATCCCGGTGTGGAGCATGTCCGGGTTCGTGAAGACGATGCGGCTCTTTTCCCGCGCGGCGCGGCGAGCGTCGGCCGGCGTGTCGCCGTCGTAGACGACCTGGCCGACCGCGAGCTCCGCCTCCTTGCAGAGCTTGTCGAGGCTCGCCTCCTGGTCCCGGGCGAGCGCTTTTGTCGGGAAGAGATAGAGCGCGCGCGCTTCGGGATCGTCGTAGAGCGCCTTCAAGACCGGGAGGTGGAAGCAGAGGCTCTTGCCGCTCGCGGTCGGCGTGGCGACGACGAGCGCCTTGGCGCCGCGCTGGAGCGCACGGTAGGCGCGCGCTTGGTGCGTGTAGAGTGCATCGATACCGCGATTCTGGAGCGCTCGCGCGAGTCCGGGCGGGAGCGAATCGGGGAGCGGCACCGTCTGCTCTGCAGCCGGATCATACGTGCGGTCGGCGGTGAGGCACGGCTTGACGACGTTGCCTTTGAGCCAGCCGCCCAGCACGGCGTCGACCCCATGAGGCGCCTTCCAATTCGCTGCCGGGCGGGGCAGGGCAGTGGAGTCTGAAACGAGGCGCAATTTCGGGGTCTGCAACGTCATCCTGCGACACTAAACGGATGTTCCCGTCGGCTGCAACTCCAGGACGACATTTGCCCGAGAAAAGCGAAAGAAGAGGAGAGGTTTTGCCGCTTCGTTTGAGCGCTCGGCAAAAGGTTGGTAATAGCCTTTGCCGCGCGCGAATGCGGAGTCGCTCGGCGCGCTGACCCGACCAACGATGGAAGAACCGACCATGTCCGAGATTGCCGCTGTCCAACCTTCAGCCGCCGAACCGAATCGGATCGCAGAAGGGGTGCCGCGCATCGGAACGCCGTCCGGCGCCGCGAACGTCATCCCGGGCCGCGCGCCGTCGTTCTTCTTCTTGGCAGTCGTCTCCATCGTCTCGCTCGCCAGCGACATCGCCACGAAGTACTGGGCGGAGAAGAACCTCGACGGTTACCCCGGCATCAAGGAGATCTGGCCCGGTCACATCGCGTTCATCTTGGCGCGCAATCGAGGCGGCGCGTGGGGGCTCCTCCAGTCGACCAACGAGAACGTGCGCCGTCCGTTCTTCTTGCTCGTGTCGGCCGCGGCGATCGCCTTCATCGTCACGCTCTATCGCAAGCTCACGCAAGAGCAGAAGGCGCTTGCGTGGGGGCTCCCGCTCGTCTTGGGCGGCGCGCTCGGCAACGTGTTCGACCGCATCCGGTACGGGCAGGTCATCGACTTCATCGACTTCCATGTCACGCTCCAAGGGTCGTTCTGGGAGCAAAAAGGTTGGGCCGGTGAGCACCACTGGCCTACATTCAACGTGGCGGATATCGCCATCTGCGTAGGTGTCTCTTTGATGGCCATCGACATGTTCACGAGCAAGCGGAGCAAGCTTTCGGCAACCCAACCCGGCCCGAGCGATCCGGCCGATCCGTCCGCGCCGGCGACCCCCTCGCCGCCCGAGCCCGCCGTCCCGATCCCGACCGAGCCTTCACCGGAGCCGACGGTGGGCGACGCGCCACCGGCCGATACCCTGATGGCGAGCGCGGCCGAGCCGACCGACACGAAAAGCTGAGAGGGTCACCTGCACCCCGAGCTGTTCCGGTTCTTCGACGTCGGCTTCCCGGCGTACTTCGTCCTCCTTGTCACCGGCTTCATGTTCGCGACTGCGCTCGGTGTCCTCTGGGCGCGGCGCATCGGTGAGAACCCGGACGTCATCGTCGACCTCGGCATCTCGATGCTCATCGCCGGCGTCGTGGGCGCCCGCATCTTGCACGTGCTGGCCGACGGCTTTTTCTGGGACTACGTGCACCTCTGCACCGACCCGGCGAAGGTCACCTGGCATGTCTCCAAGGGCGAATGCCTGTCGAAGAACGTCGACGGCGTGTGGGACGCGGCCGCGAACGTCTGCCACCCCGCGTTCACCGACTGCTTCGCGTGGGCGAAGTTCTGGGCAGGTGGCCTGACCTATTACGGCGGCTTCATCGGCGCGACGCTCGCCGCCTACTTCCTTTTGAAGCGAGACAAGTTCCCGTTCTGGCGCGCGGCCGATATGGCCGGCTTCGCGGTGCCGATGGGGCTCGCGTTCGGACGTATGGGCTGCCTCCTGGCCGGTTGCTGCTTCGGCGCGCCGACGAGCGCCGCGTGGGCGCTGTCGTTTCCGCCCGGGAGCCCGGCGAGCGACGAGCAGGCAAAGGTGCACGACCTGATGAGCAATCACGTGTGGAGCTTGCCGGTGCATCCGACCCAGATCTACGAGTCGGCGGCATCGCTCGCGATCGCGGCGGTGTGCTTCTTCGTCGTCCATCCGCGAAAGAAGTACGACGGCGAGGTCTTCGTCGCGTTCGTGATCCTCTACGCGACCGCGCGCTGTCTCCTCGAGATCCTCCGGCGCGACGACCGCGGCGGCGTGGCGATGCTCTCGACCTCGCAGCTGCTCGGCATCATCTTCATCGTCGGCGCGCTCGTGCTCCACAAGCTCCGCGCGCCGCGCGCCAGATCTGCCACGACCTGACCGTTATTTCCCCTCTGGCCGGGGATGCTTCATACTCGAAGGCGTGAAGACCCGTGCCCTCCGCCGCTTGCTCGCGCTCACGATCTCGCTCGTTCCACTAGCGGTCGTCGCGTGCTCGTCGCCCGAGGCGCATCCACCGGTTCTCGGCGACTGCATCGGTCAGAACTGCCCACCCGGCCAGAGCCGAGGAGGGAGCTCGGTCTCGAGCGACGGCGGCGCCTCGGGCGACTCCTCGACCGGCGGCGGCGGAACGGGCGACAGCGGGACGACCACCGACAGCGGCGGCACAGGCACCGACTCCGGTCTCGGCGGAGACTGACCCGGTGCAACCTCTGAGTGACCGAGCGGCAGCGAGCGAACCAGCGCCCGCGAAGTTCGAGAAGGTCGACGGCCGACACGCGCGTGCGGCACGGACACACCTGGCGATCGTCAGCGCGCTCCTCGACCTCGTCGACGAAGGCGAGCTCGCGCCCACCGCGCAAGCCATCGCCACGCGTGCGAAAGTGGCGCTGCGGTCGATTCGTCAGCATTTCCCCACGCGCGAAGAGCTCTTTGTCGCCGCCGCCGAAGAGCACGCGCGGCGAGTGTCGCCGACCAAGGCGCCGGAAGTTCCCGCGTCGGTGCCACGGGTCGAGCGGATCGAGCGCTTCCTCACGGCGCGAACGCGTCAGCTCGAAGCGAGCTCGGCGCTCCGGCGAGCCGCGGCGCTCGTTGAGCCGAAATCACCGACCGTGAAGCAGGCGATGCGCTCGCTCGGCAAGGTACGCCGCGGTGAGGTCGAGACCGTCTTTCAAACGGAGCTCGCGTCGTTCCGAGGAGCGCAGCGCGCCGCGGTCGCCGACGCTCTCGACGTGACGACGAGCGGCAAAACCTGGGATTCGCTCCGCCACGACATGGGGCTCTCGCTGGCGGCGGCCACGAGCGTGCTCCGCGTGACGCTGACGAGCCTCTTTCAGTCATCGGTGGCCGTCGAGCGAGCGTAGAATCCGTGGCCATGACAGCCACGCTGCTCGACGGGAAGAAGCTCTCCGAAACGGTCCGCGCCGAGGCCCGCGCCGACGTCGAAGCGTTCGTCAAAGAGCACGGCCGCGCGCCCGCGCTCGAGGTCATCTTGGTCGGCGAAGATCCGGCGAGCCAGGTCTACACCCGCAACAAGGAGAAGGCCTCGAACGAGATCGGGATGCGCGGCAAGCTCCACACGCTGCCGATGGACACGAGCGAGAACGAGCTCCTCGCGCTCATCGAGAAGCTCAATCATGACGACGACGTCGACGGCATTCTCGTCCAGTTGCCGGTGCCGAAGCACATCCGCGAGCAGAAGATCTTGGACGCGATCGACCCGGCGAAGGACGTCGACGGCTTTCACCCTCAGAACGTGGGCTTGCTCGCGTCGGGGAGGCCGAACCTCGTCCCGTGCACGCCGCTCGGTTGCATGCGGCTCTTGGATCTCGCCAGCGCCGACCTCACCGGGGCGCGCGCGGTCGTCGTGGGTCGGAGCAACATCGTCGGCAAGCCAGTCGCGCAGCTCCTCTTGATGCGCCATGCGACTGTCACGATCGCGCACTCGCGCACGAAGGATCTACGTGCAGTCTGCAACGAAGCGGACGTCCTCGTCGCCGCGGTCGGCAAAGCTCAGATGATTCGCGGCGACTACGTGCGTCCCGGCGCGATCGTCATCGACGTGGGCATCAATCGCATCGACGCGGGCACGGGCGCAGACGGCAAGCCGAAGACCCGTCTTGTCGGTGACGTGCATTTCGACGAGGCCAAGGAGCGCGCGAGCGCCATCACCCCGGTGCCCGGCGGCGTCGGCCCGATGACCATCGCGTATCTCCTGCAGAACACAATCCTCGCCGGCCGCGCACGCCTCGCGGACAATCGCGGCTGATCTACGCGCCGCGGCGCTCGGCCGGCTCTTCGTCTACGCGCCGAGGCGTTCGACGATGCGATCGAGCGCGTCGAGGTCCGCGTAGGCGACGGCGAGCTCGCCCTTGTTGCCGACGTCGCGCACCTCGACCTTCGTGCCTAGGGCGCGGGTGAGGCGGGTCTCGAGGTCGCGGATCGCCGGGCTCTTCGCCGTCGCACCGTTCGCGCTTGCGCTCCCGGCCTTGGCGTTGGGGCCCTTCGCGCGCACGAGCGCTTCGGTCTGACGCACGCTCAGCTTCCCGCGGAGCACCTTCTCCGCCAGATCGGCGATCGCGTTCGCGTCGGCGGCGCCGAGGAGCGCGCGCGCGTGTCCTTCGCTGAGCTCGCCGCTCACGACCTTGTCGCGTACGCGCGGCGGCAGCTTCAAGAGGCGAAGCGTGTTGGAGATCGTCGAGCGATCTTTGCCGAGGCGCGTGGCGAGCGACTCTTGCGTGTAGTCGTGCTCGCGGAGAAGGCGATCGTAGGCTTCGGCGAGCTCGATCGCGCCGAGGTCGGCGCGCTGGACGTTCTCGACCAGCGCGAGCTCGAAGGCGGCGGCGGGCGAGACGTCTTTGACGACGACGAGGATCTCTTTGAGCCCGGCCTTTTGTGAGGCGCGCCACCGACGCTCACCGGCGATGATCTCGAACGTGCCGCCGGTGCCGACGCGGCGGACGACGATCGGCTCGATGAGGCCGTGCTCTTTGATCGATTGGGCGAGCTCGGCCAAGGCCTGCGGCTCGAAGTGACGACGCGGCTGGCCCTTCTGCGGAACGATCTTCTCGACCCCGCAGGTGAAGACGCTCTTGTCGCCGTAGTTGGACGTCGACGGCGCGGCGGGGAGGAGCGCATCGAGCCCGCGACCGAGCCCGCGTTGCGGCTTGTTCGTCGTCACCTGGCGTGCCCCTCGAGGATCTCTTTGGCGAGCGATAAATACCCCTGGGCGCCCTTCGACTGCACGTCGTAGAGGATGACCGGCTTGCCGTGTGACGGCGCTTCCGAGAGGCGGATGTTGCGCGGGATCACCGACTCGAACACGTGGAAGTGCTTCTTCACCTCGTCCGAGACCTGATGGGCGAGGTTATTGCGCGGGTCGAACATCGTGAGGACGACCCCTTCGATCTCGAGCGTCGGGTTCATGCCGTTTTTGATGCGATCGATCGTGGCCATCAAATGCGTGAGCCCTTCGAGCGCGTAGTACTCGCACTGGAGCGGCACGATCACGCCACCCGCGGCGGCGAGGCCGTTCAACGTAAGGAGGCCGAGGGAAGGGGGGCAGTCGATGATGACGTAGGCGTAGCCGGCGGTGCTCTTCTCGATCGCGCTGCGGAGGCGGGTCGCGCGGTCGGCTTCGTCGACGAGCTCGATCTCGCCGGCGACCAAGTCTTGCGTGGCCGGAGCGATGAACAGGTTCGCGATGTCGGTCGGCTTCGTCACCTCGTCGAGTGTCGCGCGGCCGATGAGGACATCGTAGATGCTTCGCTCGACCGAGCGCGGACGGATGCCGACGCCGGAGCTCGCGTTGCCTTGCGGGTCGAGGTCGAGCAGCAGCGTCTTCTCTTCGGCGGTCGCGATGCTGGCCGCAAGGTTGACCGCGGTCGTCGTTTTGCCGACGCCGCCCTTCTGGTTCACCACGGCGATGACGCGTGTGCCGGTGTGACCACTTTTCCGAGACCCCTTCGTCATCGCCCGAAGGATGTAACCGAAGTTGGTCGCGGATGGACACCCCCAACCGCCCGGATTTTTCTGTGCGGCTTTTTTTGGCACGGCGGAGGCACGTAGTATGGTGTCGTTAGATGTAGGGAAACGTCGGTCTGACAAAGTCAAGCGCTGAATTTCCCGGCATTCGGAAAGGAAGAGGTCATGCCCGTGCGGTCCAAGCTGCGCCAAGCACTCGTCTGTCCCGCGAACGAGCGCGAGAGCGCTGCGCTCCGCTCGTTCTGGATTTCGGCACGACCTCGCCCCGTTGCGACTGTCACCTACATTGCCGATTACTTGCAGTCTACAAGCATTCCTTAGTCTCAATCAGGGAGAGACCGACCAATGGCGATTCCGAAGAATTACCGATCGATCGAAGAGTTCGAGCGCGAAGAGCTGATCAATCAGACCAAAGTGGGCTTCTCGCTCGACGACCTGATCCAGGAGTCGACCTTCAACGGCAGCGACATGCTGTTCGACGATCAGCACGATGAGTACGACCCGTCCGAGAAGGACGACGACTGATCGGGTTGCCCGCAACTCTGGGGTAAGCGTCCTCCCGCAAGCCCTTTCATGCGCCCTCGTGCCCGCCTCGGCCCGAGGGCGTTTTTTTTGTCGTCTGAGCTTCGCTCACGCTGACGACCGGCTCGATTGACGAAGTCCCGGCGAGACGTTCTCATTCGAGAGGATGGGCAACTGGGGACAGCGACCGCCGCAATGGGGTCAGCAAGCCGGATACGGTCCGCAGCCCGGTCAGCCCTATCAATACCAACAGCAATTCGCGCAGCAGCAGCAGCAGCAGCGGCAGCAGTACCGTGCGCAGCCGGGCTATCCGCAACCGCAGCAGGCTTACGCGCAGCGCTATCCTGCGCAGCCGCAGTGGGCCGCGCCTGGGCAGATGCGCCCGTTGCCACCACGCAAGCAGAGCTCGGGCCTCGGCGTCGTCGCGATCCTGCTCCTCGTCTTCGTCGGTCTCCCGGTCTTGGTCGTTGTCATCGGGATGGGCGTCGCGATCGCGCTCGCCGTTGCCCAATCCGGCGCCGGCAGGACGACGACGACCGAACAAGACCAACCGATCACGCTCCCGGACAAGCACGCGCTCACGCCGATCACGGCGAAGGGGACGGCGACGGAACAAGCGGCATGGGAGAGCGGCTATTGCGGTGATTTCTCGAAGGAGCGTGATCACGACGACTACTACGCGACGCGCAACGAAGGGTCGGCGAAGGTGCTGCGCGGCAAGGTCGCGCTCGTGAACATCCACCTCACGAGCCCGAGCCTGAAGTGGACGAAGCTCGCCGACAGCAACGCGACCCAAGCCGCGCAGCTCGCGCAGCGGTTCATCGCCGCCGAGGCTGCGCGCTACAAAATCACCGACCTGCAGCTCGACGTCATTCCGTGGTCGCTCAACACCGCGCTCGACTTGCCCGGCCTCGCGACGAGCTCGAACGATCTCCTCACCGTCGACACCATGCGCTTCATTCGCGACAGCGCTCGGCTCGCGGTCGAGACCGCGCTCGGCGCCCATCTCGAGAGCGTGGTCGGCGACCTTCGCCGCGACGGCTATGCGCAGGTCGGGTTCATCATCTACTTGCCGGTGTCGACTCAGGCGCGTGATTTTGCGTTCATGGCCTACGACACGCAGCCGCCCGACGATCCGGAGCTCGGCTTCATCTTCACGCCGATCGGCAAAAACCTTGCGACCGAGTTCGGTCATCTTTCGGTGACGACCGCGCACGAGGCGCTGCATCTCTTCGGCGCCGACGATCTCTATCGCCTCCGCCGCCTCGACAAGACCGACGCCCACGACGTCATGGGCGAGTACTGCACCGGCTTCAAGCAGGCCACGTTGCTCGACGCGACGGCCTACGCGGTCGGTTGGACGAGCGCGCCGCCCAAGCGCCCGTATCGCTTCGTCGACCGTTGACCGAGGGTCTGGTACTTCGAAACCATGAAATCCTCCTCCCACTTTGCTGCATCGATCGCAGCGTGCCTCGTGCTCGCGCTCACGGCCTGCGCGAAGCCAAAGCCGGCGGCGGAGCTCGAGAGTGGTCTCGAGAGCCCAGACCCGCGCGTGCGCCGGAGCTCGGCCGATGATCTGCGCGACGGCCCGGTCCCGGCCGAAGCGATCCCACGTCTCTATGCCGCGATGGCGAAGGAGCACGACGCCGAAGCCTACGGCGCGATGCTCATCACGCTCGGCACGTCCGGCGATTTGGCCGCCAAGCCCTACGTCTGCGGAGACGTTGGTGGCAAAGGGATCGAGGACGAACGCATGGCACGCTGGCAGAGCCACGCGCTCACGGCATGGCTCCACAAGAACCCCGACCAGGGCGGTTGCTCGATGTCGTCGATCGAAGAGGTGCCGGCGAGCGAAGGTCCGAGCCCGACCAAGACGAAGCCGGTGAAGCCGAAGGCAGGGATGTTCTCGGAAGGGATGTGAGCACGGGCTCCTCGGCTCGACGCGGTTCTGCTACCGTGCGGCGCATGAAAGCAGCCATCCTCCTCGTTACCGGCCTCGCGATCGGTCTCGCCGGTTGCAGGCATCCCAAGTCGCCCGCCGAGCTCGAATCCGGCCTCCAAGATCCGGATCCGGCCGTGCGTCGCAACGCCGCCGACGGCCTGCGTGACGACGACTTCGTCGCGCCCGAAGCGCTGCCGAAGCTCTATGCCGCGCTCGACAAAGAGGACAACCCCGAAGCGCTCGGCGCCGAGCTCATCACCGTCGGCACGTCGGGCGCGCCAGAGGCGCTCCCCTACATCTGCAAGTACGTCGGTGGCGGCGGCAGCGGCGACGTCCGCATGTCGCGCTGGGCGAGCCACGCGCTCAAAAATTGGAAGGCGAAGAACCCGAGCGCCGCAGGCTGCAACGGCCAAGTGCCGGTGAGCCCGACCCCGAACGCTGCAACGCCCGACGGCGCGAAGCCCGCACCGGCGCCGACCGTCGGACCGGGCGAGCGCTCGATGTGATCACGCGCTCCAAGGCCGGAGAGCGGCGCCGAAGGCCTTCACGACCTCGGCGCGTGCGACCTTACCGCTCGGAGCGAGCGGCAGGCTCGGGACAATCGCGATCTTCTTCGGGCATTTGAAGCCGGCGAGCTTCGTCCGGAGCTCGCTGAGCACGCGCCCTTCATCGAACCCCGGGCGCACGACGAGCGCGGCGACGACCTCTTGGCCCCAACGCTCATGCTCGACGCCGAAGACGACCGAGGACGCTACGCCGGTGCACGCGGCGAGGGCGGCCTCGACCTCGAGCGGATAGACGTTCTCTCCGCCCGTGACGATGAGATCGTGTCGGCGCGAGGCGACGTGGAGCGCCCCGTGCTCGTCGAGCATGCCCATATCTCCGGTGTCAAAAGCGTCGTCGCCGAGCGGCTGGTGGCCAAGGTATCCGCGCATCAGCATCGGTCCACAAATCGAAATCGAGCCGATTTCACCGCACTCTGCGAGGCTGCGGTCGCCCCTCAAGATGTCGATGTGCGCACCCGGGAGCGCGGTGCCGCTGCCGAGGACGACGCGTGAGGGGTCGTGCGGGGCTTGCGTGGCGATCTGCGAGCACGCTTCGGTGAGGCCGTAGCTCGTGAGCACACGGATCTTCCGACGTGCGCACTCTTCGACGAGCGCCGGCGATGTCGCGGCGCCGCCGACGAGCACCGTCTCCAGCGTCGCGAGATGGTTGTCTCGATCGCGTGCGAGGAGATCGTAGAGCATCGTCGGGACGACCGAGACGCGAGTGACGTGCTGCCGCGCGATCGCGTCGAGCACGGCGTCGACCTCGAAGCGCGATTGGAACACCACCGTGCGGCGTGCGGCGAGCGTTCGCGTCACGATCGAGAGGCCGCCGACGTGACCGAGCGGCATGCAGAGGAGCCAGCGGTCGTCCTCCTTCCACGGAAGATTCGCGGCGCTCGCCTTGGCGCTCGCAGCGAACGACGCGCGTGGAAGAACCGCGCCGCGCGCGTTGCCCGTGGTGCCCGACGTGAAGAGGATCGCGAGCGTAGAATCGTTTGTTGTCCGGGCAGCTTCGATCGGAGCCGTGACCGGCGCAGCGTTCTCGAGCGCCGCGAACGTGTCATCGTCGAGCACGCTGGAGGCGTTCGCGCCGTACGCGAGCGCGCGCGCTTCGCCGCTCGTGAGACGCGGATGTAGTGGCACGAAAGGGAGATGGTCTTCGAGGAGCGCGAGGACGGCGAAGAGCACACCCATCCGCGGACGCGCCCGGAGCGCGATCGGTTGCGAGGGGTCTACGAGCGCGCGCAGGTGCAGACGGGCGGCGCGGACGATCTCCGCGACCTCCAGATAGGAGTAGCGCCGCTCGCCGTCGACGAGCGCGACGCGAGCTGGATGCTCGGCGGCCGCAGCTTCGATCGAGAACATCATGCGGGCACCTGGACGATGAAGCCGGCCTCTCGGAGATAGGGAGAAACCGACGCCATGCCGGCGTGGCGATCGAGCCCGCAGGCGAGCACGCCGTCGATCGAGAGCGCGAGCTCGCACGCGGCGCCGTGAGCGACGTTGCCATCGAAGAGATGCGTCACGATGACGCCGAGCCCGCGCGCGGCCGCCTCGGTCGCGAGCGCACGACAGCGTAAATACCCGCCCAAAACGGCTGGTTTGAGCACGACGGCGACAATGCCCGCGCTGACCAGGAGCCGCTCGCGCAAGACATCGACGGCGAGCGATTCGTCCGCCGCCCAAGGAACGGCGCGGCGACCGAGCGAGAGGAGCGCCTCGCCGCTGACAGGCTCCTCGACGAGCTCGGGTTGGACGTCGACAAGGGCATCGAGCTTCTCGGCGGCGTGGTCACCGAGCCTCCCGTTCGCATCGAGCCTGAGCGCGACGGGTAGGGCGGCGCGCAAGGCGATGAGCGCCCGATGCTCGCGTGCGAAGTCGCCCTTACCGATCTTGATCTTGACCGTATGGAGCCCGCGGGCAGCGAGCGCGCGCGCCTCGTCGATCCAGGTCGTGCAGTCGGCGCTCGTGACGACGCCGTTCACCGGCACGCGACGCGAAGTGGGGGCACCGAACAGGCCGGCGACGGACGTGCGCGCTCGCCGCGCGAAGAGCGAAAAGAGAGCCGACTCGAGGGCGAAGCGGGCCGCCGGCGAG
>CAJDWT010000162.1_pt2 | contig 39165 bp, 38 predicted proteins | sample 7391671 | NCBI WGS metagenome assembly CAJDWT01 (sample SAMEA7055729, study PRJEB34461) | soil metagenome | biome: terrestrial ecosystem; feature: Peninsula; material: soil | place: Antarctica | collected 2016
AATGGTAGGTCCTGATCACGACCGCGCCATGAAGCTCTTTCGGATGGCCGGCGCGCGAAAGCTCCCGGTCCTCTTCCACTGCGGCCCCGTTGACATCGAGACCAAGATGGGACGGAGGCTGTCTCAGGTGAAGCGCTACGAGCGCGCCCTGGCGGAGAACCCTGACACCACGTTCGTCCTCGGCCACTCGGGCGCGCTCCAAATGGATGAGGCCATCACGTTCGCGAACAAGTACCCGAACGTCTACTATGAGATCGCCAGCCAGAGCTTGCAGGCCGTACGGAAGCTCGTCGAGGTGCTCCCGCCGGGGCGACTCATGGTCGGCTCGGACTGGCCCTTCTATCACCTGGCCATCCCCATCGCGAAGGTGCTGCTCGCGACCGAGAACGATGAGAAGGCGCGGAGGGCAGTGTTGTACGACAACGCCGCGGCGCTCTTCGGGCTGCCCGCGCGCGGGCAATAAGAGGCGTATCGCCAGCAACGCCGAGCGCCGCGAGAAAGCGTTCGCCGCGAGGCTTCACTTCAAAGGTCATCGAGGCTCAGGTCGAGCTACGACTCGCTGGGATCATGGGGAAGGTGCAGCGTCATCACCGGACATGGCGCGCTTCGTAGAACGCTCTCCGCGACGCTTCCCATGATCAGGCGAGCCATTCCGGTTCGTCCGTGCGTACCCATGACGATCAGATCGAACTTGCCTTCGGTCGCTCGCCTGAGGATCGTCTCGCCGGCGAATCCCTCCTCGACATCTGTTTCGACGACAACGCCGTGCGAGTCAGCCGAAACGACGAGCTCGTCGAGGCGCTGCTGCCAGCTGGATGTTGCACCAGCGACCTCACGCACGGCGTCGAAGCCAGGCACGATCCCGCTCATCTTTGTCGGCGCCTCGAACACATGCAGTAGCGTCACCGTGGCACCGAGCGACTTCGCAAGAGCCGCCGCGTGCACGAGGACGTCGCGCGAGCCAGGTGAGAAATCGACAGGGACCAAAATGTTCATCGTTGGGCTCCAACTCTCATCGTTCTAGTGCGCTGACCTGTGAGCTCGATAGGCCTACCGAGCGCCACACGTATGCGCTCTTTTTGTCTTAAACGGAACGAGCCGACCGAACACGACGTCAGGACCAGAGACTCCTGAACGCCGCGAGGATCTCTCGTCCGAGGTCAGCCCTGTACTGAATCGAGTCGAGGCCAACACCGCTACTAGCTGCGGCGTGCCCGGCCTCGGCTGCGGCGGCTTGCAGGGCCGCAGCGTGAACGGCGCGCTTCGACTCTCGAAGGTCATCGAGCTCGCGTTTGCGCGCTTCCTCGAGCCCTCCGCGAGACACGAACGCGAGCACGCCTGCGAGCTCGCCGGCGTCGAACCACACGCCGTCCTGCTTGCATACGTCGACGACGATGCCGGAAATGCGGCCGAACGCGCGCCGGTTCATGCTCCTTTTGCACACCGGACAGGTGAGATAGCGGACCTCGGTCTCGCGCGACGCGCTGCGCTGGGGGAGGGCAAGGCGCAGCGTGGTCGCCTTGTCATGCGAGTCCACGAGCTTCGTCATCATGTCGACGTCGAGCATCATTCCGCCGCATGCATCGCATTCATTCACGCGTAACTCGGCGTACCGCCGGGCTACGAGCGAGCCCGCGCAGCGGGGGACACGTGACGGATCCCGCCGAAGCAACGGCTACGCTCGAGCACCTGCAGGTCTCGACTCCTGCCGCGAGGGTCCCGCCTCCGACGACGAGCCCCCCACACGCCAAGCACACGAGCGGCGCGTCGGCCGCTTCTCCGTTCGAGCTCACTTCGGAGACGCTAGCGGATTTCCGCCCACGTCGCACAGCTCGAGACGCGCCTCAGTCCGGCCGTTTAGAAGTCGTCACCCGCGATATGGCCCAGGTCGTCTCCCGCGTTCGCAGTACCGGCGTTCCCGATCCGATGCAGGTCTCTGCGGGCTAGCGCCGCCATCGATAGATGTGGAGCCACGACTGCGCTTGCGCGACCTCGACGAGCTCGGCTTGGCGCGTGAGGTCGATCGCGCTCGCGCACAGGCACCGCGGACGGAGCTCGTTCAAGCGCTGCAGGACCGCTTCGAGGACGAGGCCGGTGAACGGCAGGAACATGAAGACGACCTCGCACGGAACGAGCTGATCGCGCGCATCGGCGCAGAGCTGCGTCGTCGGTAGCTGGAGCGCGCGCGCGGCTTCGTCGGCGACCGCGTGGAGCGTCGGGTCGCGCTCGATCCCGATCGCGGTCGCTCCTGTGAGTAAATGCGCCAGGAGCGTCACCTTCCCCGTCCCCGAGCCGATGTCGAGAAATCGATCGTCGCGAGAGAGCTCGGATTCGTCGCAGGCGTACAGGATCTCGTCGAGCGAGCTCGGCTGATAAGGCACGAGCTCCGCTTCGCGCGCTGCCTCTTCGAGCGGCGGATAGGCGACACCGAGGATCTCTTCGACGACGTGATCGCGGTCGGCGAGCGGGAGACCGACGAGAATGGCGCGGAGCTCGGCTCCGCGGAGCGCGCCCTCGGCGATACGCCTCCGGAGCAGCGTATGCGCTCGGAGCGCCGCCGCACGGAGCTCCTCGCGGAGGGTTTCCCGTTCGGCGCGCTCGGCCGCAGCATTGCTCTTCATGCGCGAGAATCCGATCCGATTCACCGAATCGAGGAAGGCGCGCTCACTCGCGTCCGCGTGCTGGAGCCGAGCCCGGAGGGCGGCAGGGTCCAATTCGAGGTCCATGGTTGCGCGTGCAGTATCGCCGATTCGCGCTTTCCTGCAGCAGCTCCTGACGCTAGATACGGGGTCCTGTCCGCGCTTCGATGAACGAGCTCCGCACCGCCAACGTCCGCCGCCTCACTGAAGGCCCTTTCGATGTGCTCGTCGTCGGCGGCGGGATCAATGGCGCGGTCTCGGCCGCGTGCATGGCCGCGCGTGGCGCACGCGTCGCGCTCATCGACAAAAGCGACTTCGCCTCGTTCACGAGCCAGCAGTCGTCGAACCTCGCGTGGGGCGGCATCAAGTACATGGAGAGCCTCGAGCTCGCGCTCGTTCGTAAGCTCTGCGTCTCGCGAAACCACTTGATCCGCAGCTACCCGTCGACAGTGCAGGAGATCCGCTTCTACGCGGTTCATCCGCGCGGCTTTCGTCACGGGCTCTGGGAGCTCGTCCTCGGCACGTGGCTCTATTGGCTCATCGGCAGCTTCTTCACCAAGCGCCCGCGTCTTCTTTCACGCGCGACGATGAAGCGCGAGGAGCCGATCTTGAACGTCGAGCAGTCCGACGGCGGGTTCGAGTACTCCGACGCCTACCTCCACGACAACGACGCGCGCTTCGTCTGGAACTTCGTACGCGCTGCGCTCGATCACGGCTGCATCGCGGCCAACTACGTCGAGTCGCTCGGCGCGCATCGCGATGCGAACGAAATGTGGGTGACCGAGGCACGCGACGTCGTGACGGGCGAAACGTTCACGATCCGCTCGCGCGTGCTCGTCAACGCATGCGGCCCGTTCGTCGACGCGCTCAACACGAAGGTCGGCGTCGACACCGGCCATCGTCACGTCTTCTCGAAGGGGATCCATCTCATCGTCGATCGGCTCACGCCGCATCGACGCGTCCTCACGTTCTTCGCCGACGACGGCCGCCCGTTCTTCGTCGTGCCGATGGGGCCGCGCACGTGCATCGGAACGACCGACACCCGCGTCGAAGATCCGCACGCCCACGTGACGGCCGAAGACCGCAAATTCGTCCTCGACAACATCAACAAGCTGCTCGCGCTGCCGAAGCCGCTCACCGAAGCGGACATCGTCGCCGAGCGCTGCGGCGTCCGTCCCCTCGCCGTCCTGCGCGGCAAGCAAGGCACGAGCGACTGGATGCAGATGTCGCGCAAGCACGCCGTCGAGGTCGACCAGAACCAGCGTGCGCTCAGCATCTTCGGCGGCAAGCTCACCGACTGCTTGAACGTCGGGGAAGAGGTCGCGCACGCCGTCAAGCAGCTCGGCGTCGACATGCCGTTCGAGGGCGCGCGCTGGTACGGCGAGCCGCCGGACGACGTGAAGCACGAATTTTTGCATCAGGCGCGCCTCATGAGGCTCGATGAGATGACGCCCGCATCGTCGTCGGAACGGCTCACCAAGCGTCTCTGGCGTCGCTACGGCGGCGAGGCGCTCAATATGCTCGAGGAGATCCGCGAGAACCCGAAGATGGCCGAGCTCCTCATCGAAGGCGCCGAATACCTACGTTGCGAGATCGAGCGCACCGCTCGACGCGAAATGGTCACCAAGCTCGACGACTTTTTGCGCCGCCGCTCGAAGATCTCACTCGTCACCCGGCAGGACGTTTTACGCGTGGCGCCCGGCCTGCGTGAGGCGTGTGAGCTCTTCTTCGGGCTCGAGGCCGACGCCCGGTTCGAAGAATACTTCGCGGCGACGGCCGAGGACCACGCGAGCAAATAGTCAGCGCCACCCGTGCAGGAATCGCTCGAAGTCTGCGACCGCGACGGGGTAGAGCGAGCGCCATTCGTGCACGAGCGCGGCGGCATCGACCGGCCCGAAGCAAAAGTTGGCAGGCTTCGCGTCGCCGTGGACGAAGGTGCGGAACGTCGCCGCCGTGAGCTTGCGATCGAGGTCCGGACCGCGTGGGCGACGTGACCGTCGCACGAAGCCAGCGTCGTCAAGGTCTTCGAGGATCAAGAGACGCTCGCCGTTGCTCTCGGCGTGCCCCAAGGGCTCGGCGATGCGCGGCGCGCCGGCGCAACGCGAGCCGTAGGAGCGATAAAATGCGACCTCGACCTCGTAGGAGCGGACCTTGCGCACGTGCGAGACGTCCGTGCGATCTCCCGCCGGTGGCTTCACCCATTTGACGATCGCGCTCGAGCGCGGCGTACCGGCGAACGCGCACGAGCTCGCCGTAGCCACCCCACAACGACTGCACCCGCTCGAGACGCTCGGCCTTCGTCGCGCCAGTCTTCGCGGCGACGATTTCGAGCCAAGCATCCTCGTTCGATCGATCCTTCACCCGTGGATCCTTACCGCGATGCGCCCGCGGTCGGCGAATTGGCGCTCCAGAGCGTGAACGGATTTCCGCGATCGCGAACGAGAACGCGCAAATTGGCGGATTTTACGTATCTTTGCGCGCGGCACATACGCTGCAATAGCGCGCCGCTCGTTCCACTCTTTCTCTTCATTCTCCTTGGAGCACTCCCATGATCGAAAAATTCATCTCGCTGCGCACGCTCGTTCTCACCGCCGCCGTCGCGACCGCCGCGTGCTCGAGCTCGAGCGCGAGCAACGCTGCGCCCATCATCGACGACTTCGAAGCGCCTGATTCGGTGACCGCCGACGCCTCCGGCACCTACACGATCGAAGCGAAATTCAGCGCCCACGACGACGCGTCCGCGATCACGGCGATCGGCGTACGGGCGACCGGCCTCCAGGACAAGCCGGTCGCGACCGACTCCCAGCATCGGTACGTGAATCAGCCGTTCACGCTGAAGGTGACAGGCGCGCCGAAGGGGACGATGGCGTACACGTTCTACGTCAATGCGGCCGACGGGACCTCGGCGAGCCAACAAGAGTCGATCGAGTTCCAATGAGACCCGAGCCTCGCGTTCGGTCGTGATCCGGTCACGATTCAGTCAGGTCGCGGCGATGGGGTTGCGACCCGGCCGGCGGCCTCGTATCGCGGTCGAGTGACTACCCAAGTCGTTCTTCCTGAAGGCGAATCCGGCTCGCGTCTCCTCCATCGTCTTGTCTGCGAGATCGCGCGCACGTTCGCCGACGGTCTGCCCGGCCTCACGTTTTCCGCCGACGCTACGGCGTTCAAACGTGGCTTCGGCGACGCGCTCGCGCGCTTCGAATCGGCGCGTCAAGCATCGCCGAAGCGGGTCGAGATCGCACGCGCGCTGTGCGAGGCGGCCGCGGCCGCGTGCACGCTCGACGGCCTCCCGCTCCGTGAAGCGCTCGCGCGTCCGGTCGACGCCGTCGCCGCTTCGCCCGAGATCGTCACCGGCATCGGGGCGCCCGACCTCCGCATCGAGATCCCGTTCGAGGGTCGGACCGTGCGCGGCAACGCCGTGCGCCAGCTCGTCGACGAGCTGCACGCCGACCACCACATGACCGACGCCGCGCGCGACGGCCTGCATTGGATCGTCGACTACGCCGCGCGCAACGGTGGCGTCATCGACCTTCATGGGAAAAAATTCGCGATCATGGGCGCCGCCGCTGAGCTCTCGCCCGCGCCGCTCCTCCTCCGCGCCGGCGCGAGCGTGCTCTGGATCGATCCTCAGCGCCCGACCGCGCCTGCCGCCGGCACGCTCGTCTACGATCCGTCCGCACGTGACGTCCTCGCCGAGCCCGCATCGATCGTCCGCGCGATCGAGCGCTTCGCCGACGGTGAAGCGGTCCACGTCGGCATGTTCGCGTACGCGCCCGGCAAAGGGCGCGAGCTCCGCCTGGCCGAGACGATGAATGCCATCGTCGAGCGCCTTGGAAAAGTGGCCGTCTCCGCGTCGCTCTTCGTTTCACCGACGTCGCTGACCGAGCTGCAACCCGAAGACGTGGCGGTCGTCGACCTCCGCAAGACGTCACCGGCGACCTGGCAGCGCGCGCTCGAGCTCTCGGGGGTGATTCGCGGTCCGGGCTACTACGGCAAGGGCACGCACGCGGTCTCGCGGGCGGTGATCTCGCTCCAGGGCGCAGGCTACCAGGCGGCGCAGTATCTCTCGAAGACGCTCCGCTCCGAGGTCTGGGCCCACGACGGCATGCACGTGTCGGCGAACGTCGCCGGCATCTCACGCACGCGCTCGCTCGAGCACCCGCTTTTCTTGGCCGCGTTCGAAGGTGCGTCCGCGTTCGGCGTCCGCATCTTCGATGCCGAGACGACGCGCGCGCTCGCCACGCTCCTCATGCTCTCCGATCTTCTGCGTCCCAAACAGCCCGCAAATCGCGTGCATGCCGAACAGATTCACGGAGGCGTGTACGACTTGCCCTGGCAGTTCGAGGCCTCGGTGAAGGCGGCCGCTGTGCTCGGCGCGGCAAAGAAGCCGACCGTGTTCTTCCGCCGCAAAAAGCGCGCGCCGAAGCCAACGGCACAAGCCACTGCGGGCGAAGTCACCACGAGCCGTTGACGTCGCGGATGAAGTCGTAGGGCTCGCCGACGGCGAGCTCTCCGGCGGCGTCGAGCTTCGCTAGCGCGTCAGCCGGAAGATCGAGCTCGCCGGCGCCGAGATTCTCGTCGAGCTGTGCGAGCGACCGCGCGCCGAAGATGACCGACGATACGACAGGCTTCGAGAGGAGCCACGCGAGCGCCACTTGGCTCGGCGGCTTTCCGATCTCTTCGGCGACGTGGACGAGCGCGTCGACGATCTTCCAGCTCTGATCGGTGTCGAATTTCGCGTAACGCTCCTTCCACTTCGCGAGGCGCGAGCCTTCGGGCGGCGCTTGGCCACGGCGATATTTTCCGGTGAGGAGCCCGCCGTCGAGCGGCGACCACGGTAAGATGCCGAGCCCGAATTTTCGGCAAAGCGGGACGTGCTCGCGTTCGAGCGTGCGCGTCGCCAGGCTGTAGTGGGCCTGCAAGGTCACGAACCTGTCGAGGTTGCGCTTGTCGGCGACCCAGAGCGATTCGACGAGCCGATAGGCCGCGTAGTTCGATGCGCCGAAGTAGACGACCTTTCCAGCACGGACCGCGTCGTCGAGCGCGCGCACGAGCTCCTCCTCCGGCGTCTTGATGTCCTGCTGATGGATTTGGTAGAGGTCGATGCGGTCGGTGCCGAGCCGCTTCAAGCTCGCGTCGATCGCGCGTGTGATCCGCATCCGCGACGCCCCTGTGCCGTTCGGGCCGGGCGCCATTCGGAAGCGGCCTTTGGTCGCGAGCACGATTTTGTCGCGCGATTTTCGCTCGGCCATCCACTTGCCGAGCGTGCGCTCCGACAAGCCGTCCTGGCCGTAGACGTCGGCGGTGTCGATGAAGTTCACGCCCGCCTCGAGCGCGCGGTCCATCACGGCGAAGCTCTCTCTCTCGTCGGAGCCGATGCCGTGCATCATCGACTTGGCGTCGGCCTCGCCGAAGGTCATGGCTCCGAGGCAGAGGACGGAGACTTGGGTTCCGGTGGTGCCGAGCTGGCGATAGCGCATGGCGCGGAGTCTACGCCCGCGCGCGCCCCTATCGGCAGCATCGTGCGGTGCGCGAGCGTGGTTAGGACTTACGTTGAGCCACGAGCCCGCCTAAAACTAGGGGCTTCAGAGCGGCGAGAGCCTTTGAGACGCCGTGACTTGCCATGGTACGCTTCGGCCGTGTCCGCGCCCACCCCTCCGACGCTCGCGAGCAACGGCTCCCCGCCTGCCGGCTCGACACCAGCGGGCAAGATCGGAAGCTGGATCAAGGAGAAGTACCGCCTCGACTCCATCCTCGGCGACGGCGGCATGGCGGTCGTCTACGCAGCTACCCATCGGAACAAGAAGCGCTTCGCGGTGAAGATGCTCCGCGTCGAGCTCTCGAACGTCGAGGACATCCGGACGCGCTTCCTCCGTGAAGGGTACGTCGCCAACACCGTCGATCACCCCGGCGTCGTCGCGGTTATCGACGACGACGTGGGGGAAGACGGTTGCGCGTTCCTCGTCATGGAGCTCCTCGAAGGCGCGAGCCTCGAAGATCTCGCGCTCCGCACGACCGACGGGAAGCTACCGGCGGCGACCGTGCTCGCGGCGATGCACCAAGTGCTCGACGTGCTCACCGCCGCGCATGCGAAGAACGTGATCCATCGTGACTTGAAGCCGGCGAATCTCTTCGTCACGAGGACCGGTCAGGCCAAAGTGCTCGACTTCGGCATCGCCCGGCTCCGCGAGGCGAACCTCACGAATGCGACGCAGACCGGTTACATGATGGGGACGCCTGCCTTCATGGCGCCGGAGCAAGCGCGGGGCAAGGCGAGCCTCATCGGCCCACAGACCGACCTCTATTCCGTCGGGGCGACGATGTTCTCGCTGCTCTCGGGCCTCGACGTACATCAGGGCGAAACGGCGCAAGAGGTGATGTTCGAGGCGGGGTCGAAGCCGGCCCCCTCGCTCCTCACGGTCTGGCGCCAGGCGCATCCGGCGCTCGTCAATCTCGTCGATCGCGCGCTCGCGTTCGACCCGAAGGACCGCTGGGAAGATGCGAGCGCCATGCGCGACGCGACAGCGACGGTGTTCGCCGACATGATGGGCGAGCCGATTTCGCCGAAGGCACTCGCCGACGCGGGCGTGCTGCGGGTGCGGATCGCGGCCTTGAATCCAGACCTCGACGCGAAGGCGTCCGACGAAGCGGCGCGAACGATGGCGGCGCCGCTCGAGCCGATGAAGAAGAACGATCCGCTCCAAACCCTCACGCTCGCCTCCGTGCACCCGGCGCCGCCGGTCGGTCACACGACTGAGCAGCCGGTTTCATCGACCGCGCGTCCGAGCGTGACGGTGCGGACCGCGAAGAGCCGAGCGCCAATGTACGTCGGTGCCGCTGCGGTGGTCGCGGTGGTCGGCCTCGGCCTCGTCGCGCTCGAGTCGTCGAAGACGACGACCGCTGCGGCGCTACCACCGCCTTCCGCCGTCGCCGAGACAACCCCGGCGCCGCCGGCTTCGACCGTCAGCCACCCTCCGGCGACCGCAACTGCGCCCACGACGGCTCCGTCCGCCACAGCCCGCGGCTCGGTAGAAGCATCCGCGCTCCGACCTCCGCGAGCGCGCGGCCTCGCTCGAACACGCCGTCCACCAAGCCACCTAGCCACAGCCGTAGCGCCGATTTCGACCGACGATGAAGACCACACGCCTCGCCGTCTCCGCTCTTTGCACGGCGCTTGCCTTCGCTCCTATGCCCGTCGCCTACGCCCAGACGTCGAACGCGGGGATCGCGTCACAGCTCTTCGACGCCGGTCGCGATCTCATGAAGAAAGGCGACTACGCGACCGCGTGCCCGAAGCTCGCGCAGAGCGCCAAGCTCGAGCCGCGCGTCGGCACGCTCGGTCGTCTCGCCGAGTGCGAGGAGAAGCTCGGGCATCTCGCCGCCGCGCGCGGCCATTGGCAGGACACCGTCGACCTTGCAAAGGCCCAGAAAGACGACCGCGCAGCGCACGCCGCGGACGAGCTCGCACGCGTCGACGCGATCGTTCCGCGCCTCGTCGTTTCGATGACGTCGCCGCCGCCGAGACTCGACGTGAAGCTCGACAACCTTTCGATCGGCTCGGCGAGCCTCGGTGTACCCCTCCCCGTCGACCCCGGCCGTCACACGATCGCGGTGACGGCGCCGGACAAGTCGCCGTGGTCGACCACAGTCGAATCCAAGGCCGACGGCTCGACGTCGCAGGTCAACGTCCCCCCGCTCGCCGACGCCAAGACGACGGCGAGCACCCCTGCACCGGCCGTCACTCCGCCGCCAAAGAAGACTGTCGAGCCACCTCCGGCGCAGGAAGAAGCGACGCATCCGCTCCGAACCGTCGGCGTCGTCACGGCGGTCGTCGGTGGCGTCGTCGTCCTCGCCGGCGCCGGCCTGGGTCTCGTCGCGAGCTCGAAGGCGAACGACTCCTACGACGAAGGGTGCGCGAAGGACGGCCGATGCCCGGCCGGCAAAGCCGCCGACGACCACGACTCCGCGCGCACGTTCGCCAGCTTCTCGACCGTCGGGTTCATCGCCGGCGGCGTCCTCGTCGCCGCGGGTGCGGTCCTCTTCATCGTCGCGCCGAAGAAGGTGCAGACGATGGGGCTACTCGTCGGTCCCAACGGGCTCGGAGGTCGATTTTGATTCTTCCGCGGTCGACTAAGACGCTCACAGCGATCGGTTTCGTCGTCTCGCTCGCAGGCTGCGCGACCGTCCTCGGTTTGGAGCCCACCGACGTCATCGGTGACGCCGACGGCGGCGGAATCGACGGCGAAGGTGGATCGATTGGGAATGAGGGCGGCCCGCATTCCGGTGAAGAAGGCGGCGGAGGCGACACGCCAGCGTTCGAATCGGCCTGCGCGAGCGCGATCACCACCCTCGACGCGAACGGCGAAGGCACGACCGCGATCGTCGCCGATGCCAATGGCATCTATTGGGCGATGCCTCAAAATGCCTCGACGAGCCTCATCTACGCCAACGTCGGAAGTGGCAACGAGCTCATCGTCGGAACCGTCGACGGCACCTCCACGAACGACCCGGCGACCGTCCTCGGCCTCGCCCTCGACGCGAACAATCTCTATTACGCGGCGTGGGACAGCTACAACGACGTGCTCACTAATTCGGCCGCCCTGGTTTCGTATGGGCGTCGCGGATCGCACACCGTCGTCCACGCGAACATCTCCGGCGCTGCCCCTGGAATGAGCCAAATCGCGCTCACCAACAACACGCTCTACTGGGGAAACTGGAAGACCGCGGGCACGACCGCCTATCTCTGGTCGCTGCACGTGCCGTTCACGTCCACTGACGCGCCTACGTCCTTGAGCGGAGGGATCAACTCGCCCGAGCACTTCCGAGCCGACGCCGTCGGTAACGTCTATTACGACGAGGTAGCCCCGGGAGTGTCGTACAAGGACCCGCAGACGCAAGTCGCGCTGCGCAAGTCGACCGGCGGTGCGAACGAAATCGACACGAGCTCGTCGGTGGACATCCAAGATCTCGCGGTCGACGAGCACTCCGCCGTCTTTTGGTCCGACACGTCGAACGGGACCGTGCGCATGCAGCCGCTTGGCGGGGCGACCGCAGTGCTCGCAACGGTGCCCTATCCGCACTTGCTCGCGTACGACGCCGATCATCACTACCTCTATCTCTCGAGTAGCTCGGAATCGGACGTCTACAGCATCCAACGCATCTCGACCGCTGGGACCGGCGTGCTCGAGATGTGCGTCGACAACTTGACGCTGGTCTCGGGAATTCAATACTTCGGTGCGCACCTGTACTTCAGCGCGAAGTCCGACTCCGGCTCGGCGCTCTTCGACCTGTCCGTGAACCCCTGATTCTTCCGTGAGCACGCCGAAGAGCTCACGGATCGGCCTTTTCGGGCTCCTGCTTCGGGGGTTCTTCGTCTTCCTTACCGTCCTGACACCGCTCGCGGGCGTGTGGGTCGCCTCCTCGCTCGCGGCGTACGCGAATCGATCGACGACGCTACCGATCGTCGCCGGCGTTCTACTCTTTCCGGGGTTGCCGCTCGCTTGGGAGGCATTCGCTCGCTACCGCGCACGAGCGAGCGCGAAGCGCCGCATCCTCACGTTCGGCGATCGGCTGATTCTCCGCACGCTCGTCTTGAACGGGCTGTTTCTCGCCGTGCTCCTCTTCGCGTTTCCGTCACGCGCGTTCGTGGCGCTCTCGACGCGTGGCGACTGGATGCTCGACGGTCGTCACAGCGCGATTGCGGAGCGCGCACGCCGGCTCCTCCTCGGCGCCTCGAAGCTCGTCGAGTGGTCGTACGACGCGTCTCACGACAACCCCTATCGCAAGAAGGACGAACAACCGGCGCCGCCCGTCTCGCCCTCAGCACGCCCGACCGCACCGGCGCCGACCGAGCCTCCGCCGCCGGTGCCCGCTCCTACCGACACGAGCGCGCCGACGCCTCCTCCGACGACGCCGAATCGCGCGTGGCCTTGGCCCGCGACCCTCGAGCCCGTTGTCGTGAACATGCCGCCGGAGGCTGAGAGCAGCGTCGCCAGCGTCGGGAAGTACATCGCCGAGCACGTGAGCGACCCGTTCGCGCGCGTCAAGGCGCTCCACGACTACGCCGCCGACCGCATCGCCTACGACGTGCCGGCGCTCTCCCTTCCGCAAATTCCGCGCGAAGACGCCGAGGCCGACACCGTCTTCAAGACGCGCAAAGGGGTATGCGCCGGCTATGCCGACCTCGTGGTGCAGCTCGGAAAGGCGAGCGGCGACACGATCGCGTACGTAACAGGGGATGCGCGGAACGAAGACGCGCCGCTCGAGGGCCAGCCGCATGCGTGGAACGCGGCGAAGATCGAGGGGCGTTGGTATCTCCTCGATCCGACCTGGGACGCGGGCTCGGTCGACGGCAATACGTTCACGAAGCGCTACACCACCGACTATCTCTTCACGCCCGTCGACGCCTTCGTCATCACCCATTTCCCCGACGACGCGGGTTGGCAGCTCGCCGACAAGCCGATCGACCGAGCAGCCTTCTTCCGGCGGCCCGTCGTCTCGCCGACCTTCGTCGCGCGCGGCTTGACGCTGCAGTCACCGGACCGCTCGCAGGTGTCGGTCAGCAACGGGCTCGACGTCGTCGTCGGAAACCCGACCGGCCAGTTCCTTCTCGTCGACGTCTTCCCGAAGGGCTCGACCGAGCAAGCGAGCAAACGCACATGCGATGGCGACCACCACACCCACGCGCATTGCAGGTTCGACGCCGCCGGGACCTATGACGTACGGGTCTTCGTCAACGTGACCGAGTACGGAAACTATCCCTTCGGGGGCTCGATAGAAGCAAACGCCCGCCCTTGACGCCGAGCTCGGCGGTAGGATCAGCCTCACCGTGGAGCTCGTCGAATCGTCGCTCGAGGACCTCAAGGCGTCGCCGATCGGGCGCTGCGCGCGCACGCCGTCGTGTTTGATCTGGTGTGCGTCGCCGACGCTCTGCGGGTGGTACGCGTGGGGTGGAAGCCCGGCGCACGACGAGCTCGAGGCCATCCTCGACGTCGCGACCACGTATCGCGGGCTCGCCGACCGCTTCGACGTCGTCCTCGACACGCGCGAGATTTCGCTCATCGGACCGCGCTCGCTCACGACGCTCATCGGCTGGGTGATGGAGCATCGCGCCGAGCTGAAACGACGGGTGCGCGTTCAGGCGAGCGTCATTCGCCGTGATTCGATCGGCTTGGTCTTCGCCGGCATTTTGCCCGCGCTCGGCGACACCCACCCCGTCCGCGTCTTCACCGAGCCGATCGATGCGTACCACGAGGTCGCCGGCGACTTCGGGGTCGAGACCTGCGCCGAGATTGATCGCCTCGTCGAGATCACGCGCTCGCTTCCCCACGAGCTGCAGATCGTCCGCAAGATGCTCGCCGATGACCTCTCCGGCACGATCGAAGACGCGGCGAAGGCGCTCGCTACCTCACCGCGCTCGCTCCAGCGCATCTTGAAGAACGCCAAGACGTCGTTCAGCGACGAGCTGACGGCCGCCCGCTTCCACGAGGCTCGTCGACGTCTCGAAGATCCGGGCGCCAAGGTCGCCGCCGTAGCAGTTAGCCTCGGGTGGTCGGAGCGCACGTTGACCGTCGTCTTCCGCAACAAGACCGGCCTCACCCCCAGCGAATGGCGGAAGCGTCATCTGGCGACCTGACCTTGGACAACCTCACTCACGCCGTTATCGGAGTCTTGCTCGCGGAGAATGCGCTCGCGTTCGCTCCGCGCTCGAAGGAGCCATCGACCCGCTTTCGCGCGGAAATTTACGCCGTTTCGGTGATCGGCAACAACCTGCCCGATCTCGACGTGCTCTACGCGGGCCACTTCGGCCCGCCGCCGTTCGGCTACTTGCTCCAGCATCGTGGCTTCACGCACACGGTCGTCGCCGCGCTCGGCTTCGCGTTGGTGATGAGCGCAGTGGTCATGCTGCTCCGGCACAGAGCGGGGGTCGCCTTCGACCGCACCGAGGCTCGCACGTTCGCCTTCGTCGTGCTCACCGCGCCGCTCTTGCACCTCGTGATGGATTTCACGAACAACTACGGCCTCCATCCATTCTGGCCGCTGGACGACCGTTGGTTTTATGGCGACACCTTCTTCATCGTCGAGCCCGCGCTCTGGATCGTGATCGTCGCGCCGCTCATCTTCTCGATGCGCTCGCGCGTCGTGCGCGGCACGTTCATCCTCATTTTGACGACGGGCCTCGCGCTCGCCCTGTTTCTCCCTTGGGTCCCAACGCGTGAGGCGGTCGTGCTCGCGGCCATAGCCGCGGCACTGGCGTTAGCAGGACACCCGCTCACCGCACGAAGGCGAGTGCTCGCCGCCGACGTGGGGGCCCTCGTCGTTCTATTCGCCTTCTTGCTCGGCTCGCTCGGCTCGAAATCACTCGCGAAGCGCGCCGTCGCGTCTGCTCTTCCGCGTGCGACGGTGCTCGACGTCGTCGCGACACCGGCGCCCGCCAATCCGTTCTGTTGGTCCACGATTTGGATCGGCATCGACGGCGACGACTACGTGATGCGCCTCGGTCGCGTCGCACTCGCGCCGCTTTGGCTCGATCTCGGGCAGTGTCCGTTCGACGATCGTGCGAGGCCTTCCGCAGAGACAACGACGCTCCCTCCCAGCACCGACCCCAAGGTCGCGTTCCGTTCTGAAATCCGATTTCCACGCGCCGACCTCCGTGAGCTCGCGGCGAAGCGGTGCGAGATGGCAGCGCTCCTGCGGTTCGCGCGCGCACCCTACATCGGGCCGGTCCACAAGGACGGCAGTCGAATCGTGGGTGACGAGCGCTTCGATCGGAGCCCTGGCCTCGACTTCACCGACGTGATGCTCCGCGAAGGGTCGACCGCGTGCCCGAACGTCGTCCCGCCTTGGGCGCCGCCGCGCGCCGACGCGCTCGCGCCCTGACCGTCGCCCTGCTCGACTCGGAACGCGCGAGCGAGGTCGTGATATCTCCCGGCCGAGCTTACCGCTATCGTCCTTCGCCATGAGCGACGTCGAGCGCGGCCAATTCGAAGCTCCCGGGGCGAGCCTCTCGTATGAAATCCGAGGCAGCGGGCCACCGCTGCTCTTGATCACCGGCGGTAACGGCGACCACCGCATCTATTCGCAGCTCGCCACCGCGCTCGAGAGCCGCTTCCGGACGATCGCCTACACGCGGCGCGGCTTCGCGAACAGCCCCGTCACCAAAGGCTACGAGGGCGCTCGCCGCGTCGAGGAAGACGCGCACGACGCCGCGCGCATGATCGACGCCTTCGCGAAGGGCAAGGCGCACGTCTTCGGCTCGAGCTCGGGCGCGATCGTCGGGATGGATCTCTTCCAACGCCACGGCACGAAGATCGACACGTTCGTCGCGCACGAGCCGCCGCTCGCCAGCGTCTTGCCGGACTTCGAAGCGCACTACGCGCTCTTCGATGACATCCTGGCGCTCTACCGCAAGTCTGGCGCGAAGGTCGCGATGCCCGTGTTCCTCGAGCAGATGGGGATGAGCGTGCCGACCGGCCGGCAGCCCGGCGCCCTGCCCGACACGAACACCGAAGGGCTGACGGACAACGAGTATTGGTTCGAGCACGAGCTCGCGCAGTATCCCCATTTTCAGCCGAATTTCGCGACGCTCGGACGGCTCGCCAAGCACCTCGTCCTGGCCGGTGGTCGGACGTCGAAGACGCACTTCGCCTATCAGCCGAACCTCATCCTCGCCGAACGCCTCGGCAAGACGATCGTCGATCTGCCCGGCGGTCACCTCGGCTACGCGACGGACGCGCAGGCCTTCGCCGACGAGCTCGCGCCGCTCTTGCAGCACGTCGAAGACTGACGGGCGCTCGACGCTTGACGATCACTCCGCCGGCGTCGGCGCGTAGAAGCGGATGCCATCGACGAGCGAGCGCGCTTCGTTCTCGCGGTCGAGCCCGGCGTCCGCCGGCCAGCCCGAGACGATCGAGTATGCGATCCCCTTTCGCACGTAGACCCGCATCACACTGCGCGTCTTCTTCGGCGTCGAGGTCTGGACGCTCGTCGCCTCGGCATCGATCTCTTGGCCGGGGACGCCGTCGCGCGTGATGTCCTTCGAATCGCCCAGGACTTTGAACGACGACATGTTCTGGGCGATGACCTCGCGCTCGGACGCCATGAGCTCCGCCGGCGTCGTGTCCGGCGGCACGCGCGCGACAGTGAGCGTCACCGTCACGTTCTGCGCCGGGTCGAGCGTCTCCTTCTGCAGCGTCAGGAGCGGGAGCCCCTTCTTTTCGGGCGGACGCTTCTCGAGCGACGCCGTCAGCCGCGGATTTGACGCCGAGCGCACCCGCGCCGCAAGCTCTTGGTCGCCCATCACGCGCATGCCGGCCGGAACGTCGAGGCTCACGCCGAGATCGTCGAAGTGCACGACCGACGTCGACGTGGTCGGCGGACCGTCGACGGGCGGCGCGGTCGAATCGGTCATCGTCGGTGCGGGCGCCGGAGTCGAAGGCGTCGCTGGCGGTGGCACCGAGCCTCCGCACGCGAGAGCCGAGGCCGAGACAAGGAGCGCGACGAGCCCGATCGTTTTCACCGCCCGAATGTACTTGGATCAGAGCTTCAATGCGAAAGCCTCTTCGTCACGAGGTGCCCGTTCACCGTGCAGGTCTGGGCGCTCGACACCTGCTGCAAGACGACGCCGGTGAAGGTGACGTCGAGCTTGCCGTTCTGGGGGTCGTAGGTCGTGACCTGCAAGGTTCCGGCGATCGGATCATCGGTCCACGACGAGCTCGAAGCGTCGTATGAGCAGCCCCCCGCGCCCGAGAAGCAGAGGTTCGTGTAGGTCGATCCGCCCGCGTAGAGATTCACGACGACGTCGTTAGCGCTCTGCGAGCGCTCGTCGGTCGAGAGCGTGAAGGTCGTCGGAGCGGCATTTTTCAAGGCGATTTGCACGCCGCCAGAGAGCGGCGCATACGCGCTCGAGACCGCGATGGAGTCGTAGGAGACGACGTTGGTCGCGACGCGCACGTCCTCGAAGTCGGGGCTGCAGCCGCTGAACGTCAGATCGATCGTCGCGTCGTCGTCCTTCGTCGTTCCACCGCCACCGTCGGCGCTCGTTCCCCCGCCGCCCTTGCCGCCATCGTGAGCGCTCGTCCCGCCGTCGTGGCCTCCGCCGGACGACGAGCCGCCGGCGGCGTCTCCATCGTCGATGCCGCTGTCGCCACCGTTCGCGACCGACGAGCTATTGCCACCACACGCGGCCAGGACGAAGAGCAACACCGACACCGAGCCTCGAAGCTTCATGCGCCGTTTTACGGCGTATATCGAGAACCCTTCCCTCGGCGGTCAGAAGCTCCCGTCGGTGTCGTGGCAGTTCCAATAGGCCGGCACGCCGGAGTCGTCGAAATCACACGTGCAGTAGCCGCGCGACGAGCAGTCTCTGGCACGGAAGTACGCCTGGCACCCGGGCGCGAAGCTCGCGTCGGTAGGGAGCGAAGCGGCGTTGCTGCCGTTGATCGTGCCGTCGCCCGTGCAGGTCGTCGCGCTCTTGTCGACCGCGTCGCACGGGATCGTAGGGATCTCGCTACAGCCTGGATCGCCAGCGTCCGTCACGAGCGCGTACTTGAGGTCGACGCGATTGCACGCGATCAACGCCAAGGCTGCGATCAGCATCGAGGCCGTGATCAGCGTCGAGAGCAGCAACGAACGCATCGGGAACCGACGTTTATCCCGGCGCTGGCTCGCACGCCAGTCGTTTACAGGCCAGGGGTCGGTCGTTGACCGCCGCGATCAATCGTTGACGGCCGACTTGGGGATCGGAATCGCACGCACGGCCGGACCGGGCACTCCGAAGCCCGAGCGCTGGGCATGCGGAAACGGCGAAGGGACACGGCGGCTCGGCGGCGCCAGCGAGGGACGACCGGGCTGAGGAGCGGCGCGGAAGCGGTCCGAAGCGGGCGGCGGCGGCAGCAACGACGGACGGCCTGTCATGCGCGCCGGAGGCAGCATCGACTGGTACGCGCTCGAAGCGGCGAGCTGGAGATGATGCGGGTGGACCTTCACGGTTGCCACTTCGTCTTCGTAGGGGTTACCCGTCTCAGCGATGGGTGTGCGCGCGTTCGGCCGTGCGTGAACGCCGCTGCGCCGTCGCGTCTTCGCTTCGAACTTGAGGAGCGGTCCGCTGCGGAGGAGCGACACGCGACCGGCCGAATCGACCGACGCGAAGATCATCGGCGTGCCGATACGCGGCAGCTCGACGAGGCCGCCGGAGACGGTGGCGTCGACCGAGGCAACGTACTGCGCGCCGACGCATCGGTCCGCGGCTTCTTTGCTCCGCCACATTTCACCGGTGCCGGAGCGCGACGGGGACGGGACCACCCACATGCAGACGCCCTTGGCGTCCAACATGAAGGTCGCGGATTCCGTATACGCGGCGTAGGCGATTTCCATGACTGACCTCTCTCTATAGCAACGTGCGGGCCAGTGCGCCAAGGTGGGACACAGGCTGAGCTCTCGAGCTTTCAGCGCTTTTTTGCGGGGCGCGGGCCCCTCGCCTGGTTCTTTTTCGATCCGGGCGTGGATCGGACGGGCCGTTTTTTGGCGTCGTCTGGCTCGGTTGCGGTGACGCTCGTGTACGGCACCTGGGCTTCCGCGTGGCTGCCGACGAGGACCGCGGCGCCCCCCTCGATCGACGGGCGCACGCTCGCGAGCCCCTCTTTTGCGGCGAAGCCGGCGAGGTCCCCTTTGTTCGCTTCCATGTGCTCGCTGAAGCGCTTCCAGAATTCGCGTGCGTCGGCTTCGGCGAGCAGCGCACCGTCCAGCGCTCTGTCTTCACTCACGAGAGGTCGCTCATGATCTGCTTCGCGTGCACCGTCACGTCGACGCTGCGATAGATCTTCTTCAGGTTGCCGTCGGCGCCGATCACGAACGACTGACGTGAGGTCATCGTGCCCATCATCATCGGCACGCCGAACTTGGCGGCGATCTCTCCCTTCGGATCGCTCACGAGCAAGAATGGGAGCTGGTGGTTTTTCGCGAACGCGCGATGGGACGCGTCGTCGTCGGCCGAGATGCCGATAAGCACGACGCCCTTCTTGCTCAGCGCGTCCCACGCATCACGGAAGGAGCATGCCTCCTTCGTGCAGCCTGGGGTCTCGTCCTTCGGATAGAAATAGACGACGACTGGTTTGCCCTTGAGCGCGGCAAGATGCACGAGCGTGCCGTCCTGCGCGGTCGCCGTGAAATCAGGAGGAGGCGCGCCGAGGCGAACGTCGCTCGCGGGCTCGGGCGCCATCGCCGAGGCGGCAGCCGAAGTCGTCGCGCTCGTCTGCGCGACCGCGCTCGCCGCCGGAGGCGCAGCGTTTGGATCGCCTTTGCAGGCAAGAAGGCCGAACGCAAACGAGGCGGCAACGAGCACGAGAGAGGGGCGCATGCGCCTCCACCATACGACGAGGCACGCGAGCCGGTTTCCCGTTCTTCAGACGATTCCGAATTCTTTGAGCCGGCGGTAGAACGTTCGACGCGGTAGCCCGATCATCTTCGCGGCCTTTACGCGGTTCCAGTTGCTCGCGGCGAGCGCTTGTAAGATCCGCTCGCGCTCGGCGTCCTTGAACTCGGCGCGGCTCCTGGCCGACGCACCCTTCGGCGGGGCCTCGACCCGCGGGGCTGGCGGAAGCGAGGCACGCTGCACGCCGGGGAGCTCGAAATCCTCGCGTACGAGCTCGTCTCCTTCGCTCATCAGCCATGCGTTCAAGAGGACGTGCTCGAGCTGGCGGACGTTGCCGGGCCAGTCGAACGCGGCGAGCGCGCGCATCGCCTCGCGCGTCACGGTCTTCCTCTCCCGTCGATGCCGCACGGCGAAGAGGCCCATGAAGTGATCGACCAGCGAAGGGATGTCGTCGAGCCGGGCGCGCAAGGGAGGCACCGGGAGGTCGATCACGTGAAGGCGATAGAAGAGATCCTCGCGGAAGGTCCCGTCCTCGACCATCTTTTTCAGATCGCGATTGGTGGCCGCGATGACGCGCACGTCGACCGGCTCTTCCTTCGCGCCGCCGACCGGGCGGACGCACTTCTCCTGGAGCACGCGGAGGAGCGCCGCCTGCATCTTCGCCGGCAATTCGCCGACCTCGTCGAGCAAGAGCGTGCCGCCATCGGCCTCGCGGAAGAGGCCTTTTCGATCGCGGTCGGCCCCGGTGAACGCGCCCCGCACATTTCCGAAGAGCTCGCTCTCGAGGAGATTTTCCGGGATCGCGCCGCAGTTCACGCCGAGGAACGCGGCCTTCGCGCGCGGGCCGGATGCGTGGACCGCGCGGGCGACGACCTCTTTGCCGACGCCGCTCTCGCCGGTGATGAGGACCGGGACATCGGTGTCTTTGATCCGTTGGATGACCGCGTAGAGCGCGCGCATCGGCGCGCTGGTCCCGACGAGCCCCGCGTACCCGAAGTGGGAGCGAAGCTCGGCGCGTACTTGCTTCAAATCGCGGCGGACGGTGGCGAGCTGCTCGGTGCGACGTCCAAGCGCGTCGGCGAGCTTGTCGCGCGCCGATTCGAGCTCTTCGTTGGCACGTTGGAGCTCTTCAGCGCGTTGGCGATTCTCGGCCAAGAGACGCGCGTTTTCGATCGCGATCGCGGCCTGGTCGGCGAAGGCGGCGAGCGTCGGGATCTCGTCGGTGAAGCGGGCCTTCGAGCCGCCGCGGGTCTCTACGTAGAGCGCGCCGATGACCGGCGCGACCGGGTCAGCGCTGCAGATCGGGACGCAGGCGATCGCCTGGATCATGAGCTTGTGGATGCTCGCGGCTCCTCGGAGGCGCTCGTCGTCGCGTGCGCTCTCGGTGATGACGGGGTCGCCGGTCTTCACGACCTTGGCGGCGACCGAGTGGGAGAACTGCTCGTGCGACTCGTCGGCGAGCTCGCCCGACCGATCGCGCGCGGCATGGGCGGTCAGCCTTCCGTTCGCGCTCATCAAGACGACGAAGCCGCGCTCGGCACCGGTGAGCGCGATCGCGTGGTCGGTGACGCGGGTGAGGAGGCGATCGAGATCGTGCTCGGAGGCGAGCTCACGGGTGATCTCGAAGATGCGGACGAGGCGATCTTCGGTCGGCATCGGCGCGCCGATCGTCGTCGTTCCGGAGCGTGCGCCCATCCCCAGCGAGCGGACCGCCATCGTCGGTGAGGTCGCGACGAACGCATGGGTGGCGACATGCGCTTGGCGGAGCGCACGCCGGCGCGGATCGTTCCAGAAGACCTCGCGGAGGTCGCGCGGGAGCTTGGCCGCCGTCTCTTCCAGGATCGCGAGCGCAGCGTCGACGTCACGGCGGGCGAGCGCATTGGCCCCCTGCGCCGCGAGAAACCGCGCCCGGGTCTCATGCGCAATCCAGGTCCACTCGCGCCGACCCGCTTGCATCGCTCGTTCGAGCGCGCGATCGAGCGCCGCGCGCGCCACGGCTTCGCGGCCGTCGACGGCGGCGACGGCGCCGCGAACGAGCTCGGCGAGCGCCTCGTTCTCTCCGAGCGCGAGCCCCTTGTTCCGCTCTTCGACCTCGGCGAGCGCTGCGACGAGGACCGCGCCCGTCACGTTCGGCTCGCGCGTCTTCAAGAGGATGCGCTCGAGGCGTGCCTCGGCGGCATCGACCGGCCGATTCTGCGCCTCCCACGCGAGCGCGGCCTGCTCGAAGAGGTCGGCGCCGCGGACGAGATCGCCTGCACGCGCAGCGAGCTCGGCCTCGATCGCGAGGAGCGTCGCACCTTGATTCGGCAAGAGGTCCGCGCGCCCTTCGGTGAGCGACTCGACCCACGCACGCGCGCGGGCGTAGCGGCCGAGGTAGAGGTCCAAGATCGCGAGGTTGAGGAGCGCGTTCTGGACGGCGAAGCTCGAGCCAGCCCGACGCGCCATGTCGACCGCGGCTTCGAGATGGAGGAGCGCGGCACCGAGATCGCCTTCGTCACGCGCGAGCGCCGCGAGGTTCAGGCGAGTCAAGGCGACCGTCGTCGCGTCGCGCGCATCTTCGGCTGCGGACAGTGAAGCCTCGTAGAAGGTGCGCGCCTCTTCGTTGCGACCGCTGCGCTGCAGGACGATCGCCATCGAGCCACGCGCGAGCGCTTCGACGCGGCGGTCTTTCACCTTGAGCGCGACGGTGATCGCCTGCGCGAGGGTCGTCTCGGCTTCGGCTTCGCGCCCCGTCCACGCGAGCGTGATCCCGTGGACCGAGAGCGCGTCCGCCGTGAGCGGATCTTCGACCCCTTCCGCGACCAGCGTCGCCAGCCGCGACGCTTCGGCGTAGTCACCACCGCGGAGATGCGCGCGGGCCATCGCCAACCGCCACGGTCGCTCCATCGACGAGCCGGCGGCCTCACTCTCGACCGCTTCGAGGATCGATTTCGCCTCTCGCGCATCACCGGCGCCCAGCGCCATGCGAGCGCGCGCGACCGCGGTGCGGAGCTTGTTCTCCTTCTTCTTCGGCGTAGCCATCTCACCCAGCAGCGTCCGCGCTTCGGCGATACGGCCCATGTCGAGCGCGCGCTCGACCAAAGCGAGGCGATCGTCGGGCTCCGTCGACGGTGCGGGGGCGAGCGACTCGCGCGTCGCGAGCGCTTGGTCGATGTCCTCTCGCGCGACGATCGCGCGGTCGGACAGCAAATGGACGATCGAACGGAGCCGTCCCGGACGCCCCTCCGCCTCCGACACCACGTAGCCGACGAGCGCCTTCGGGAGCGAAGGCATCGCCCGGGCGACGAGCTCTTCAGCCGAGGTGTCGTCGATCGGAGGAACCGCGAAGACCATGCATTTCTGCGCGCACAGCTTCGCGACCGACGCGCGCGCGCCGCAGAGGACGAGCCGCGCGCCGTCCTCCGACGCCTTGGCGAGCGCGACTCGCGACGCGTCGTCGAGGTTCTCGGCGTCGTCGACGATGACGACGAGCCCCTTCGGAATGGGAGTGGGGAGCTCGAGCTCCACGATCTCGCGCGTGGTGAGGAGCGAGCCGACGAGGCGCGGCTCGATCAGGACCACAGCGCGCGCTTCGACACCGAGCGACCACGCAAGGCGGCGCGCGAGCGTCGTCCGACCGGCGCGCGATTCGGCCTCGAGCGCGAGCCCCTCGCTCAGATACTCGTGTTGCCAGGCGGGCAGAAACCGGGCGAGCGCGTCGCCGTCGACCGGCTCCACCTCGCGTCGCAGCGCCGCCAGGCTGCGGCGCCGCAGTTGGCGCAGCACATCGGCGTCCACCCACTCGGTGCCGGCACCCCCGGGGCGGAAGACCACTCGACAGGCCCGCTGCCCGGCGCTCGAGCGCCTCGGCGAGGGTCGCACCGAGCGCGTAGACCTCCGCGCGCACCGTCAGCTTGGCGCCGGAGAAGAGCTCGGGCGCGGCGTACTTTGGCGTTAGTCCTTTCGGGCGCGAGCCGCCTTCCTTCCATGGCGCCGCGAGGCCGAGGTCGACGAGCGTGGCGGCACCGTCGGCACCGACGATCACGTTCGCCGGCTTCACGTCACCGTGGAGCAACCCCGCGCGATGGAGGACCGTCAGCTGCTCGGCCGCGCGCGCGAGGGGCGCGACCCAATCACCGAGCGCGACGTCGTCGATGACCTCCTCGAGGCTGTGTCCCTCGACGAGCTCGCGCAGCATGTACCGGCGCATGCCGGATTCGTCCTCGATCGATCCGAACGCGACGACGCGCGGCACTCCGAGCCCTTCGAGGCCGGACAGTGCCATCGCCTCTCGGACGAGCGCCATGATCTCGCTCTCGCCCGCACCTTGCGCGAGCACCTTGAACGCGAGCATCTTCCCGTTCACGCGGTCGCGAACGGCCCAGACCTCTCCGCCGCCGCCCTGACCGAGCAACCACTTGGCTTCATAGCGCGGCGGGAGCGCTTGCATGAAGCGATGCTAACCGGAAACTACTTCGGATTGTCGTGCGGAGTCGGAGCGCTCTTCTTCTCGAGCGCGCGCTCGAGCCCGTAGTTGCCGCTCAGGCCGAACCAGAAGCCGGTGATCGAGAACCCGAGCCCGACGCGATACTCCATGTCTTTGGTCGGTTTGATGCGCAGACCGAATTGCGGAATCGCCAAGTGCACGAACAAATTCGGCTTCGAGCCGCCGTTCGCCCACGACGGCTCGGTATAGTGGTCGATCTTCGACGTGCTGGAGTTCTGATGGTCGCGCGCGTTGCACCCTTGCTGGGTCGGCACCTGGCCGCCGGACGAAACGCAGGGCGAGAAGCGCTGGCCGCTCGATGCGGTGAGTGGGCCGTTCGGGTTAGAGTAGACCCAGCTCGTTTCGAGATCACCGAAGAGGACGCCGAGACCGAAGCCGGCGCCGAACTCGAAGTCGACGTTCTTGTGGATCTTGGCAGACCAGAGCAAGTCGGCGGTGAGGTAGATGGCCTTGAGGCTGCTGTTTACGTTCGACCAGTTGCCGGCGATGTTCGAGTCTTTCCCCTTTTGGAGAAAGAGCGAGTCGCCGCCCGAGCCGTACTCGACGTACGAGAGAGCGGGGATGAACGAGAAGTTGTCGCGGCGAATGTCGACCTCGGCGCCGACCGTGTTCGAGTAGAAGGTTTTGCCTTCGTCGACGAAGAGATTGAGCATGAACTTCGGCACGATGTCGCCGCGGTAACGGAGACCGACGAAGTAGTACGTCTTGCCCGGCTTCTCGGTGACGTCCGTCACCGGCTCGTCTCCTTCGGGAGGAGGCTCGGTCGTCTTCGGCTTCGGCTTGGCGTTCGGGTCCGCCGTGGCCGTTCCGTCGGCGTCCATCGTGCCGCTCGTGCTGCCAGCGGGCGGCGGATGGTAGGTCGGAGCGGCGTCTTGCGCGAAAGCGAGCTTCGGAACGGCGAACGTCGCCATGGCCAGCAGCACGGGGGCGATCAAGGCGAGCGCGGAGGGGGCTCTCATCGGTTGCGCTGGATGCTACACTGACCCTTCGTTTTCAACGTTAGAGATTCGGGTGATTCTACATCGTCGATTGGTCAGACAAGCGGTCGACCGCGACGACCACGATGACTTCGTAGAAGAGGTCGTGGTCACGGGGGGCGCGGTCCCACTCGCCATGGTTCGAAAGCGCTCGGCAACCGCCGATGCGACGCGAGCTACCGTCCTTTTGGTCCACGGGTTCGGGCAAAATCACCATGCCTTCCACCTCCCCTCGCGGAGCTTCGCGAATCATCTCGCGCGCCAGGGGTTCGACGTCTTCAACCTCGACCTCCGGGGCCACGGCGGCTCGCGCGAGCTCTCGAAGGCACGCGTCCGCAGCGTGCGCGACTACGTCGACGAAGACCTCCCTACCGCGCTCGAAGAAATCGCCAAACATACCGAAAATCAGCGCGTTTTCGTCATCGGGCACTCGCTCGGCGGCCTCGTCGCGGTCGGAATGCGGACGATCGGCGCGGTCATGCGCACCCTCCGGCTCGTGTCCGACGGCCCTCTCCCGATGCCGCTCCGTGGCTGGCGCCCGGGCGCGGTCGAGCCCCATATTTTGGACGAGCATCTTCGCCTCGCCTTCGACCACGCCGGCCTCGACGAGATGCTGACGATGTTCGACTGGGCCAACGCCAAACGCTTCGGCGGTTACCGCGAGGCGTACGTCGAGCAGTTCGAGTCGCTCGACATTCCGCTCCTCGTCATCGCCGGCGACGATGACGAGCTCGCGCCGCCGGCCTCCGTACGCCCCGCCTTCGTGCGGAGCGGGTCGCTCGACAAGACATTCCGCTCGCTTCCCTTCGGGCACGTCGACATGCTCGTCGGTCGCGACGCACCGAGGAGCATGTGGCCGCTCGTCGAACGGTGGCTGCTCCGCCGCGCCTGACCGCGCCTGACGACGCGGTCGGCGAGCAAGTTGCCGCTATTTCTTCTTTCCTTCGCTGTCCTTCTGCAGGCGCATCACCTCTTCTTCGAGGCGGCGCACCGTGCGCTTCAGATCTTTCACCTCGTCCTCGGTCGCCAGCGCCATCGCCTTCGCGATTCTTTCGGCGCCATCCTGCGCGACCGTCTGCGCTTTGCCGGGGAGGCTCATGGCGGTCATGACTGCCTTCATGACTCGCTCGTCTTGCATCAGCTTCATGACGCGCGGGTCGCTCATCAGCTTCATGCCCTGCTTCATCAGATTCTTCTTGAGGTCACTCATGAGCGTCCCGGTCACTCCTTCGCGTCGCCGCGAGCAAAGATGGAAGCGACGTAGTTAAGGACGTCGGTAGCCGAAACCTCGTTGTAGCCGAAGTTCTTGATGAGACGCGTCTTGATGATGTCGATCTTCTCCTGCGTGTCTTTGTCGACGACGGCGGAGACGAGGGTCTTCAGCTTGATCGAGTCCTTCTGGTCTTCGAAGAGCTTCAGCTCGAGCGCGCGGCGGAGGCGGTCGTTCGTCTGCCAGTCGAACTTTCTGCCCTCGACCGCGAGCGCGCCGATGAAGTTCATGATCTCGCGCCGGAAGTCGTCTTTGCGATTTTCTGCGATTTCGATCTTCTCTTCGATCGAGCGCATCAGGCGCTCGTCCGGCTCTTCGTCTTGGCCGGTGTAGCGGTTCTTCACGCGCTCTTTGAGCGTGTAGGCCTTGATGTTGTCGATGTAGTTGCCGGCGAGCTTGGCGATCGCGTCGTCGTCCGCGCTGATCGCGCGTTGGACCTCGTTCTTCACGATCTCTTCGTACTCGCGCTTCACGAGGCTGATGATTTCGGTGTAGCGCTTCTTCTCTTCCTCGTTCGTGATGAGCGAGTGATGGCGGAGCCCTTTTTCGAGCTCGTTCAAGACCATGAACGGGTTGATCGTGCCTTCGCCCGAGTCGTTGACGAGCGCGTTGGAGATCTTGTCCTGGACGTAACGCGGCGAGATACCGGCCATGCCTTCGCGCTTCGACTCTTTGCGGAGCTCTTTGACGGTGTCCTGCGTATAGCCGGGGAGCACCTTGCCGTCGTAGAGCTTCATCTTCTGCAAGAGCGACAAGTTGTGCTTCTTCGGATCTTCGAGGCGCGTCATGACCGCCCACATCGCGGCGACCTCGAGCGTGTGCGGAGCGATGTGCTTGCTCTTGATCTTCCGCGCGTTGAAGTCCTTCTCGTAGATCTTGATCTCTTCGGTCAGCTTCGTGATGTACGGGATGTCGATTTTGATCGTGCGGTCACGCAAGGCTTCCATGAACTCGTTGTTCAGGAGCTTCTTGTATTCGGCCTCGTTCGTGTGGCCGAGAATGACCTCGTCGATGTCGGTCTGCGCGAACTTCTTCGGCTTGATGCGGTGCTCTTGCGAGGCGCCGAGCAAGTCGTAGAGGAAGGCGACGTCGAGCTTCAAGACCTCGATGAACTCGACGATGCCGCGGTTGGCGATGTTGAACTCGCCGTCGAAGTTGAACGCGCGCGGGTCGGAGTCCGAGCCGTACTCGGCAATCTTCCGGTAGTTGATGTCGCCGGTGAGCTCGGTCGAGTCCTGGTTTTTTTCGTCCTTCGGCTGGAACGTGCCGATGCCGACGCGATCCTTCTCGCTCAGGATCAAGCGGCGGATCTTCACGTGGTTTTGCACCATCTTCGACCAGTCACCTTCGTACTTGGTGAGCAGGTGCTTGAAGATGAAGCGGCTCGCGGGGTCCATGTCACCGTCGACGCGCACGCGGTACTGGTCGTTCGAGAGGCCGATCTCGCCGATGACGCGGTCACGCCATTCCGGCGGGATGATGCGGAGCGGCTCTTCGTTCATCGGGCTCGGGAACGTGTCGGTCTCCGTCGCGGTACCGGTGAGGCCCGTGCCCCGGAGATTCACCCAGTCGAACGCGTAGAGCGCGCCGTCCGGGGTTCGCGAATACTGCTCGATGCCCTGCTTCAAGAGGCGCGCGATCGTCGATTTCGACGAGCCGACCGGGCCGTGAAGGAGGATGACGCGCTTCTCGGGACCGTAGCCTTCGCTCGCCGCCTTCAAGACGTGAACGAGCCGCATGAGCGGAATGTCGAGGCCGAAGATGGCGTTCGCGCCGCCGTTCTGCTCGTCCTTGAAGAAGTTGTATCTTACAAGCTTCTTCTTGTTGTCGATGTACTCCTCGGTCCCGTAGGAGATGATCATGTCGTAGACGCGCTGGTAGGCGTTGCGCGTGACCTGCGGCCGGTCGCGCACGATCTTCAGGTAGTCTTCGAACGTCCCTTCCCAGGTGAGCTCGCGGTACAGGTCGTAGTTTTGCATCGCGGCGATGCGTTCGATCATGTTCCCGGCCATTCGATTCTCCTCATGCGGGTGCGTGATGCCCGCTCCGGCGTTCAGGATACCACGCTCCGATTTAGGGGTTGTCCGTGCGTCATGGCAGCCCGAGGGCCCGACCTATTCCCTTTCGGATGACGGTTTGTCAGCTCATGCCCCGACTTCGTGCCCGATTCGGGACGTTTCGTCCGAAACTATCCCGGTTGAGCCGGGTCAGAGGCTGGACGGACGGTTAATCCTGCGCAAACTAAAAGGAAGGGAGACGGACTACGTGTTGCATAACGAATCGACACGGGAGTCCAACGCTCAACGCGCCGCCATGAAAACCTCATCCATCGCACGACTCTCGCTGCTTGCCGCGCTCGCTCTTTCGTCCGTCTTGGTCGGTTGCGGAGCGACCGACGAGGACTTGGAGGCGCAGTACCCGAACCAGGCCGGAATCGTCGGTACAAGCGACGAGAGCCTCAGGGGCTTGCCGCCTGGTGCGTCGGTGAATTCGGCGGCTGATGTCGCCGCTGCGGACGACGCGTATGCGCGCGGGTACGCCGCCGGTCAGGCCCAATCGGTCAACGGTAGCGTCTCCGACGGCCAGACCGTCGTCATCAACGGCGACGACGGCAGCGACTACGCCGACACCGACCCGAGCGCGCTCACCGACTTCCGCTCGACGCTCGATCCCTACGGATCATGGGTCGACGACGAAACCTATGGCACCGTTTGGTATCCATCCTCGACGGTCGTCGGCACTGATTTCCAGCCGTACGTGAGCGCCGGGCACTGGGTCTACGACAACGACTACGTGTGGGTCTCCGACTACGAATGGGGCTGGGCTCCATTCCACTACGGACGCTGGATCACGACCACGCGCGGTTGGGCGTGGATCCCGGGCCGCGCCTACTCGGGAGCCTGGGTCTCGTGGAGAATGGGGTACGACGGCTACGGCTACCTCGGCTGGGCACCGCTCGCGCCGACCTGGTACTGGCGCGGCGGGTATGCCTATGGCCTCTACTCGAGCCCTTACGCTCCATACTCGTATTGCTCGTACGGTCACGTGTTCGACCCGGGCGGTCCGCGCGGTCACGTCGTCACCGGTCCGCAAGCCGGACAGGTCGCAGCACATACGCGGCCCTACCAGCCGGCGACGCCGTCGGTCGACCCGCACTCGGGCGCCAATCCGCGCGTGAACGGGGCTGTCGCGTCGGTCAGCCCGCGTGGTCCTGCTCCCATATCGCTCGGGTTGAGCCCGGCCACGATTCCACGCTCAAGCGGCTCAAACGCCGGCCTCGCGCGCGCTCGTAGCTTCGCCTCGCCGCAAGCGGCGCAGACCTTCGGCGGTCACGCGCCGATCGGTGCACGTACGACCGAAGCATCGCGCAACTCGATTCCCCCGCGCTCATCGCTGGCGCCCATCGCCACCGGTCCGCGCTATATCGGCGGTCCGACCGCAGGCCCAACGCGCGTGCCGTACGCTTCGCCCCGTAGCCCGCAAGCGTTCACGCGGCCGTCGCCCCAGCCGTACCAAGGTGGCGGCGCGTTCAACGGCTCGCAGTCGTTCGCGCGCCCGTCGCCCTCGCAGCCGTCGACGTTTCAGCAGCGCTCGTTCGACAACCGCACGTTCTCCCGACCGGCGCCGTTCCAAAGCTCGGCGCCCCACACCAGCTCGTCGCCAGGGTTCGCTCCTCACCAGAGCTTCTCCTCACCGTCGTTCCGCAGCGCACCGTCGTCGGCGCCCTCGTTCCACAGCGCTCCCTCGTTCCGAAGCGCACCTTCGAGCCCGAGCTTCCACTCGGCTCCGTCCGGCGGCGGCGGCAGCTTCCACGCGCCTTCCGCTCCGCGTCCGTCCTCGCATCCGTCGGTCCGCGGTGGCGGCGGGCGTGGCCGTCGCTGAGAGCGTCGGCTTCTTTCTTTCGCAGAGACCTTTCGCACACGTCACAATATGAGGAGAGCTTCGATGCGCGTTTTGCCGATTCTTCTGACCTTCGGGCTCGCCGCCTGCACGCTCGCGTGCGGCGACGGCCACTCTGACCGCGACTACTATGGCGGCACCAACGGCGGCGACACAAGCACCGGCCCGTCGAACGTGACTCCGCTCCTTGTCGAGGTCGACACGGGCAAGACGATGACCGCTCCCGGGGGCGACGGCGTAGGCGTCTTCGTCGAGTATGGCGCGGGCGGGAAATGGCACGTGTCGTGGACCTGTGACACGAACAAGACCAACCTCTCCTGCGCGTTCGGAATCAAGATCGCCGCTCTCAGCGGCCAGATCTCGAACGTGGCGATCGACAACGCCGCGACGAGCGACCTCATCTCGCAGAGCGACCCCGCGACCATCACCGCGACGACGACGACGACGACAAACACCGTCGGCGTCAACTTCGCGGCCGACCCCGGCGGCACGGTCGAGATCACCGCGCAGATCGGCGGCGTCTCGGACGCGAGCTACTTCTTCTTCGTGCAGAACGGACAGGTGAACGGTGGCTACACCGGCCAGCTCACCAACCCGCTCCGCTTCGAAGGAAAGACCCCCTGACCCCGCCTTTTCTTCCCCCTTTGTTCGGGACCCGCCAAGGGTAGTGCGGGTATCTTCGCGCCCGTGCGCGTCGTCGTCGGCCTGGGCTCCAACCTCGGGGAGCGTGAAGTCACGCTCCGTCGAGCGGTCGCGAAGCTGCGCGATCTCGCGCCGGTAGACGCCATCTCACGCGTCTACGCGACCGCGCCGATCGGACCGCCGCAACCGGACTACCTCAACGCCGCCGTCCTACTCCGTTGGGAGAAGCCGCTCCGCGATCTCCTCGCCGCTCTTCTTCGGATCGAGGCCGACGCCGGGCGCGTGCGACGCGAGCGTTGGCAGGCTCGAACGCTCGACCTCGACATTTTGTGGACCGACGGACCGCCGGTTACCGACGCAGAGCTGACCGTTCCCCACGCGCGCCTGCACGAGCGCGCGTTCGCGGTTTTGCCGCTGCTCGACGTCGCGCCCGACGCGCCCTATTCGGTGGCCGCCGTGGCCAACCAGCGGATCGAAGCAACGACGATCGCGCTCGGCTGACCTCACCCGCTCGTCACCGGGCGAGCGGCGTCGACGACGTGTTCGTGCGGTTGCCCGCAAGCGCGCTCGAAGCGCGCCTAAAGACCGAACGAGCGGAGCTTTTTGTGGAGCCCTTCGCGCGTGATGCCGAGCGATTTGGCCGCTGCGGTCTTGTTGTTCTGATGCTCGCGCAGCGCCTCGATGAGGAGCCAGCGTTCGAGCTGATCCATCATCTCTTTGAGCGTGCCTTTGGTCGGCCGCACGCGGTCGAGCACGCCTTCGATTTGGCGGACGCGCGGTGAGAGGAGCTCCGGCGTGACGTACGCGCCGGGCTCGACCTGGATAACGAGGCGCTGCACTTCGTTCTGAAGCTCGCGCACGTTGCCCGGCCAGTCGTAGCTCTTGAGGAGCTCGAGCGCCTGCTGCGCGAACCCGGCGGCGGGCTTGCCGATCTCGCTCGTGAAGCGTTGCAAAAAGTAGATGGCGATGAGCGGGATGTCCTCACGGCGCTCGCGGAGCTTCGAGGTTGCGGTTGGTGGCGGCGACGATGCGCACGTTCACTTTGCGCTCGGCAGTCGCACCGACGGGTCGAATCTCTCCCTCTTGGAGGACGCGGAGGAGCTTCGACTGGAGCGAGATCGGGGTCTCGGTGATTTCGTCGAGGAAGAGCGTGCCGCCGTCGGCGATCTCGAACAGCCCCTTCTTCTCTTCGGTCGCGCCGGTGAACGCGCCTTTGCGGTGCCCGAAGAGCTCACTCTCGAGCAGGTTCTCCGGCATCGCCGCGCAGTTCTGACCGACGAAGAGCTTGTCTCGCCGCCGTGAGCGATAGTGGACCGCGGCGGCTACGAGCTCTTTGCCGACGCCGGTCTCACCCTCGATGAGGACCGTCACCTTCGTGTCGACGACCTTGTCGAGCAGGAGATTGAGGTTCTTCATCGCCGTCGACTGGCCGATGATCTCTTGCTGGCCGCCGCGGCCGCCGGTGCGGCGCGATTCCTCGCGACCTTTGAGGTACGTGTTTTCTTTGCGCGCGCGTTCTTCGGCGGCGCGGAGGCGCTTGACGAGCCGCGCGTTGGCGACCGCGAGCGAGGCGTTGTGGGCGAGGAGCGCGGCGAGCTCGAGGTCGCCGCTCGTGAAGACGCCGGTGCTCTCGCGGTTGTCGATCTGGATGACGCCGAGGATTTCGTCGCCGCGCCAGAGCGGGACGCCGAGGGTGGAGCGGATCTGAGCGCCGATCATCGACGCGCTCTCGCTCACCTCTTTGGGGGCGTCGGCGGCGAGGACCGCGGCGCGCTCGCTCACGACCTTGCGAAAGACGCTGCGCGTGATCGGGATCGGACCGGAGGACGGGTCGTCGACGCCGCGCACGCGCGTCAGGATCGGAACGTACGTGCCCGAGCCGTGGGCGTCGTCCTCGCGCAGGATGACGGTGACGTGGGTCGCGCGCGGGACGAGCTCGAGGACTGCCTCGGCGATCGCGTTGACGACCTCATCGAGCCCTTCGGCGGCGCCGATCTTGGTCTGCGCTTCGTAGAGCGGCTTGAGGCTCGCACCGGCGTCGGTGCGTTTGTTCGATTCGAGCTCGGCGATCGATTTCACCGCGACGACGTGGGCGTCGTCAGCTTCGTCGACGACGGTGACGGCGATTTGGACGGCGAGGTCGCCGGCCCCGAGCTCGATGAGGTCACCGCTCGTGAGCTCGAACGCCTTCTGCGTATCGACGGCCAGACGGGTCCCATTGCGGACCACGCTCGTTCCGTTCGTCGATTTCTGGTCGTGGAGCAGATAGATGCCCGACGGCGTGCTCGTCACGCGAGCATGGTCGCTCGAGACGATTTCGTCCGGCAAAAGAAGCTCGTTTCCATCTGCGCGACCGATGTGCGTGGACTCGGCCGCGAACTCGAACGCTCGCCCGGCGAGCTCACCACGGATGATCTCAAGCTTCAGCATTCGGTCTAAGGCGTCGCCCTCGCGCGCAGGCGAGCCGCGACCTTCACGACGGCATCGTCACCGGCGACGAGATTTTTGTTTCCGGAGGCGATGTCGTCGGCGACGATCTTGTCGAGCGCGTCGGCGGTGGCAATGTCACCGTTGGGCGCGAGATGGTCGATCGCCTCGACGAGCGCGAGACGGGCCGACGGATCGGTGACCTTGGCGACGTGATCGACGAGCTCTTTCTTCGTCGCGTCGTTGCCGTAGATGGCGGCCATCCACGAGGCTTTGACCGCACGCATGCCCGCAGCGGGCGAGCCACCGGCCGGCTCGTCGAGGACCTTCACGTAGCAAGCCGCGTCGGTGTTGCACTGGTCGACGACGGTCTTCGCGACCTTGAAGAGCTCTTGCTCTTTCGGCGCCCAGAACTTGTTCACCGCATCGCCGACCTCTTTTTCTTGCGCCTTGGTCATCAGCTTGACCGCGGCCTCGAGCCCGAAGATCTGCATCGACGAGCCGACGTCACCCTTCGACGAGCGGACTTCTTTGATGACCCAGCTCGTGAGGTTCGTGTCGTAGAGGCTCGCGGTAACCTGCGCGAGGACCGGACGGGCGAACGGCTCGCTCGGCGTCTTGAGCTTCGCGTCGGCCGGCAGCGCCTTGTAGGTCGCGAGGACCGCTTGCGTGATGTCCGGCGCTGACGGGTAGCGCGTGAGCGACTGCGCGATGATGGTGCGGTTGGTGTCGTTGGCCGCCTTCGGGAGCTCGGCGAGGAGCGCCGCTTTGCCTGCCGGGCGTGAGAGCCACGAGATGGAGTCGGCGAGGACGGCGACGCCCGCGTTGTCGGGCATGTCCTTCGCCATTTTCCCGAGCTCGGCGTCGCTTCCGTTCAATGCGCTGATGAGGACCGGCTCGGCGTCCTTCGCGATCGCGAGGAGCGCGGCGTTCGTGACCGGGCGAAGATCGCCCTTGGTCGGCGTAAGGAGGACCTTCACGAGCGGCTTGGCGGCGCCCGCGAACTTCAGCTCCTTCAGGATCTGGATCGCCGTCTTCTGCCAGAACTGGAGCTGGTCGAGCTGCGAGTCGGTGCTGTTCACGTCGACCGGCGCCGCGAGGAGCGTGACCGCGCCCGGGCCATAGGTAGGGCTCTTCACCGCGAGCACGGCGTCGTGCAGGTTGGTGACGAGGTTGATCGATTTGGCCTTCGACGGCTGGAATTTGGCGAAACACTTCCAAAGCGCCTCGATCATCGCCGGATCGGTCGCCTTGCCTTGCTTGGCGAGCTGCGTGACGGCGTCGGCGGCGTAGCGGACGTCGGTGTCGTTCTTACCGGGCTCGAAGTCGTTGAACGCCTTCGCGAGCGCCGGCGCCGTCCTCGGATCCTGCATGTCGTCAAGCGACTTGATGAGCTCGACGCGGGTTTTGTCGTCGAGATTTCCCGCGAGATAGGTCTTCGTGAGCGGCTCGACGATGACGTCGAGGACGCCGATGACCTTCGGATTCTTGCGATCCTTTTTGGCGTCCGTCATCGCGTCCTCGAAGAACTGCGAGAGGCGCTTGATCGACGCGGCACGCTGCGCCGGGTCGTCGAGGCGCTTGACCCACGTCTTCGGATCGTTTTCGTCCGCGCAGGCCGCGAGCATGCTCGCCGAGACGGTCACCGCGACGACCGGGACGACCGGCACGATCCCCCGAACCATGCATGCTGCAAGCAATCCGAACGACAGCTTCCTCATGAGGCTCCTCCGCGTGTCATGACGTTCATGACGCGTTGCGGACGGTATCGCGAATCGATGGGCGGATACAACCGTTCACACGCGGCACGACGGCCCACCGCCCGACGCAGGCCATCAGCAACGCAGAGCGTCGAAACGGGTCAGAAGCTCTTCCCGTCTATCTTCTTGATCTCGGCCTTCTCGATGTCGAAATCGTCGAGGCAGCGCGCGTTGATGGCGACCGTTTCGTCGCCCGTCTTCGTCTTGGCGCGCGCGAACGAGGTGACGCCGCACGTCGAACAGAAGAGATGGTGGATATTCTCTTTGTTGAAGAGGTAGTCGGTCAGGTTGCCGTCGCCCGACTTCAGGTGAAACGCGCTCGCGGGGACGAATGTGAGGAGGGTCCCCTTCCGGCCGCACATCGAGCAGTTGCAGGCATTGACCGGCTTCTCGAGGTCGACCGTGACGTCGTACCGAACTTTGCCGCAGTGACAGCCGCCTTCATGTTTCGCTTCGCTCATACGGGCGAGCGTAGACGATCGTCAGCCGATGATCATCGCCTCGGAGAGGAGCTTTCCCTCTTTGAAGCGGCGCAGGTTCCAGCGCTCGAACATCGGTAGCGGCGTCTGCTTTTGGATGTATTGCGCAATCAATTTGCCGACGACCGGCGCCATCATGAAGCCGTGGCCCATGAAGCCACTCGCTTGGTAGAAGTGCTCGATCTCGTCAACGGGGCCGACGACCGGGTTCGCGTCAGGAGTGATGTCGTAGCAGCCGGCCCACTGGCGCAGGACCTTCACGCTGCCCAAGACGGGGCACGTGCGCGTGAGCGAGCGCGCGTAGAGGCCGAGGAACGCGTGGCTGCTGTTCTGGTCGATGCCGCCCGGTACGCGCTCTTGGCCGACGCCGCCGACGATCTCGCCGCGCGTGGACTGGCTGAAATACAGGCCGTCGGTGAGGTCGGCGACGAGGGGCCCGAGCCAAGGCTTGAGCGGCTCGGTGGAGCAGATCTCGTGGCGATGCGGCTCGTTGGGGAGATGGACGCCGAGCATCTTGGCGATCTCGGGCGACCACGCGCCGGCGGCGTTGACGACCTTTTCGGTCTTAATTGTCCGCTCCTCGGCCCGCTTTCCCTTCTTCTCCTTTTTTCCCTTCGCGTTGCCTCGGACCACGACGCCGGTGATCTTCGAGCCTTCGGTCTCGAAGCCGACGACGTCGGTGAACGTGAGGATCTTCACGCCGAGCTTTTCGGCCGCGCGTGCAAACCCCCACACGAACGGCCACGGGAAGACCACGCCGTCGTCGGCGTTGAAGCTCGCCGCCGTGAGGGTGGAGACGTCGAGCTCGGGGACGATCTCCTTGGCCTCGTTCGGCGTGAGCATCCGGGTGGCGAGGTCGCAGTCGTTCTGCACCTTCACGCTCTGCTCGAGCGCGCGGCGCTTCTCTTCGTCCCGCGCGAGAAACAGGTAGCCGCCCTGGCGGAACCAGACGTTGATCTTCATCTCGCTCGCGAAGTCGCGGCACATCTTGATGCTCTCTTGCATCAAGCGGATGTTGGCCTCGCTCGAGAACTGCGCGCGGACGCCGCCGCCGTTGCGCCCGCTCGCGCCGCCGCACAAATACCCGCGGTCAAGGACGACCACGTTCGTCGTGCCGAGCCTCGCGAGGTTGTACGCGATCGACAGCCCCATGATACCGGCGCCGACGATGACGATGTCCGCGCGGTCGGTCATGGGAACGGCGATGCTAGCACCGGTCGCGTTACCTTCTTCCGAACGCCCATTGGCCGGCCTACGCCTTCTGACCGTTGGCAGGCAAACGACGTCTACTTGGGCATCGCGATAGCGACCGCGGCGAGGACGGCTTCGTGGAGCTTGCCGTTCGTCATGAGCATGCCGCGGTCGTTGGCAAGCATCGGCTGGCGGTAGTCGATCGCGTCGCCGCGGACGTCGGTCACGCGGCCGCCGGCGCCGGCGACGATCGCCTCGGGCGCGCAGCCGTCCCACAAGTAGCCGGCTTGACCGAGGTGCGCGTAGACGTCGGCCTCGGCGCACGCGACCTTGATCCCTTTGAGGCCCGCGCTTCCGACCTTCGCCGTCGTCATGCCGAGCGACGCGGCGACGCCGTCGAGCATGGAGTTCGGGCGAGAGCGCGAGATGACCATCGTCGCGCCCTTCGCCGATTGCGTGGAAGATACATCTATTTTTTGGCGAGAGCCGTCGGCGGCGATCTCGAAGCTGCCGAGGCCAGGCGCGCCGGCGAACCTGCGCCCCTGCGCCGGGCAGAGGACGACGCCGAGCGACGCTTTGCCCTCTTCGGCGAGGCCGATCATCACGGCAAACTGGCCGTTCTTCTCGACGAAGTCGCGCGTACCGTCGAGCGGGTCGACGAACCAGCACGCGGTCGACTCGCGCCACTTGGCATAGAGCGAAGGATCGCTCTCTTCCGCGACCACGGGGACGCCAGGGAAGTGATGATGCAGCGCCTCGACGAGGATCGCGTTCGCCTCGCGGTCGGCGGCGGTGACCGGGTCGGCCACGCTTTTGTAGTCCACCGCGAAGTCGGTGGCGTAGACCGCCAAAACCGCAGCGGCCGCGCGCTCGGCCATCGCGAGCACGATCTCGATCGCCGCGGCCTTCTCCTTCGTGTTCATCAGACGAGGATCCCAGCGCGGATCAGCTTCCGCGGCAAGACCGCCAGGTCGGCGTCCGGCAAGTAGAGCGGGCCCGAGCCGGTCTCGCGCACGAGCTCTTCGAGCTGCACGGCGGAGCGCGCGCCGAGCACAGCGCTCGAGACGAGCGAATTGGAGAGCGCGTAGCGGACGGCGGCGCCGCGCATCGTCTTCACGTCGTCTTTGACCAAGTAGCGCACGACGTCGAGCTGATCGATCCGGCGCTCGAGGTCGTCGCGCGTCCAGCGATCGGCGCGATGATCGCCTTCTTCGAAATCACGCCCCTTCGTCCATTTGTCGGCGAGCAGGCCGTAGCCGAGGACCGAACGGGCGAGGATGCCGGTACCGTTCACCATCACTTCGCCGGCGATGCGATTGAGGTCGATCGAGTGGAACAGGTTGTAGCCGAGCTCGATGACCTCGGCGCCGGCCTTCACGGCGGCGAACGCGACTTCGGCGTCGCCGGCGGCGACACCCCAGTGGAGGATGCGCCCTTCCTTCTTGAGCTGCTCGAGGACCTTGGTCGCTTCGTCGGCCTCGAGGCACGTGATGCTGGGGTTGTGCATCAAGTAGACGTCGATCTTCTCGCGACCGAGTCGTTTGAGGGAGCGGACGACGCTCGCGCGCAAGAACACCGAGTCGAAGCGTTTGCGCGCGGGATTGGTGGTGCGGTCGGTGCCGCCTTTGGTGACGACGGTCACGCCGTCTCTCGGCAGGACCTTGCCGAGCAGCGCTTCGGCCTGGCCGGCACCGTACGCGTCGGAGGTGTCGAAGAGCGTCACGCCGACCTCGAGCGCGCGGCGGACCGTTTTTTCGGCCTCGTCGGCCTCGACCTTGCCGTAGCCGTCGCCCGAAAGCCCCCAGGTTCCGAGCGACAGCTCGGAGACGACGAGACCGGTTTTTCCGAGAGGACGAAGGCGCACGAGAGGTCTTGCGCCATCATCGCACGAAGGGCCAGACGAGAAGAAGGCGAGAAGAAGAGGGCGTCGTCTTGCCTTGACGGCTGAGCCCAATCCTGACGGAATGCGCCCAAACTTCAGCCCAAAGAGGAAATTCCATGATGAATCGATTCTCGCGCCTCG
>CAJDWT010000010.1_pt1 | contig 38868 bp, 30 predicted proteins | sample 7391671 | NCBI WGS metagenome assembly CAJDWT01 (sample SAMEA7055729, study PRJEB34461) | soil metagenome | biome: terrestrial ecosystem; feature: Peninsula; material: soil | place: Antarctica | collected 2016
TCACGCTGCCGCCGATGCGTTGCATCTTCCAGCCGAGCCGGGTGGCGAACCAGCCGAGGAGGAGCGCGCCTTCGGAGCCGAGCTTGGAGCCCGGATCGGATGCTTGCCGAAGCGACAGCTTCTTCACCTTCTTCGCGTGGCCGACGAGCTTTGGATCGTCGAAGAAGCGAGCGCACATCTCTTGCCACGGCGCGAGGCGCGTCCAGGCGAGGTCGGCGAGGTTCGGTCGACCCGGTTTCGCGCGCGTCCAACGTGAGAGCTGAAGAAGGGACGAGAGCGAGGTGTACTCGGTGTCGAGGATGACCCGCGATGCGTCGTCAGCGAGCGCGGTAAAGACCGGGTCATCGACGTGGACGCGGGCAAGCCAGACGAGCGCGGTCGGTAGCTCGGGAACGAGGAGCGCCTCGACGGCGCTTCCGACGCGGGTGCAGACCGCGCCGGAGGCAAACAGGCGGACACGCTCCGAAGCGCTCGAATTTTCCCCCACGCCGTACACGGCCGAGACGTCGCCTTCGAGGACGGAGGAGGGGCTGTCGGGCTCGAGGCCGACGACGATGGCGCGCGCAGGGATCGACTGGATGACCTCGTCGACGATGGGCAAATAACGGTCGGCGATCGCGCGCGGCGCGACGACGACGAGATTGGTGGTGCAAGCTCGCGCCTGCGCTTTTTCCCCCGGCGCTTGCGTCCAGATTTCGCGCAGCTCCTTCTCGATCGCCGCGATCGTGGTCGAGCGCGGCGGCATGATCGAAGGCGCGAACGGCGTCACGGCTTTCTCCAGCGACGGCCGTCACGCGCGAGGAGATCGTCGGCCTGCTCCGGTCCCCACGAGCCCGACGGATAGGTCGGCGGGGGCGCGTTGCCCGCCTTCGCCCAGGCGTCGAAGACGTGGTCGATGAACGCCCATTGCTCGATGACCTCGTCGCCGCGCGTGAAGAGCGTGGCGTCGCCGCGCATCGCGTCGAGGAGGAGCCTTTCGTAGGCCTCCGGCGTGTTCGAGCCGAAGGACGAGCCGTAACGAAAATCCATCGCCATGTCGCGCAAGATGGTCTGTTGCCCGGGCTCTTTCGTCGTGAAGCGGATCGCGATCCCTTCGTCCGGCTGGATGCGCATCGCGAGCACGTTCGGCGTGATGCCGCCGTCGCCGGCGTGAAAGAGGGTGTGCGGCACCTTCTTGAACTGCACCGCGATCTCGGTCACGCGGCGGGACATGCGTTTGCCCGCGCGGACGTAATAGGGGACGCCGCCCCAACGCCAGTTGTCGATGAAGAGGCGCATCGCGACGTAGGTCTCGACGCGTGAGTCCTGGGCGACGTCCGGCTCCTCGCGGTAGGCAGGGACCTCGTCGGCGCGGACGAAACCGCGCGCGTACTGGCCGCGGATCACGTTCTCCGCGACGGCGCTGCGCTCCATCGGTCGGAGCGATTTCAAGACCTTCACCTTTTCGTCGCGCACGGCGTCGGCATCGAGCGAAATCGGCGGCTCCATCGCCGTCAAGCAGAGCAGCTGCATCAAGTGGTTCTCGACGATGTCGCGCGTCACGCCCGTCTCTTCGTAGAACTTTCCGCGACCCTCGACCCCGATCTCCTCGGCGACCGTGATCTGCACGTGGTCGACGTGCTCTCGATTCCAGATCGGCTCGAAGAGCGAGTTGGCGAACCGGAAGACCAAGAGGTTCTGGACCGTCTCTTTTCCGAGATAGTGGTCGATTCGATAGACCTGGTTCTCATGGAAGACGGAGCGGATCGTGTCGTTCAGCTCCGTTGCGCTCGCGAGGTCGTGGCCGAAGGGTTTCTCGAAGACGACACGTGTCCACATGCCGCTTCCGTTCGAGCCGACGAGGTCTGCGCTCTTGAGACCACTCACGATTTTGCCGAAGTCGGAAGGGGAGACCGCGAGGTAAAAGAGCCTATTTCCTCGGGTCCCACGCTCGCGGTCGACCACCGCCAGATGCTCTTTGAGTCTCTGGTAGGTGCTCGGGTCCTCGAACGTTCCGGTGACGTAGCTCACGCCCTTCTCGAAATCGCTCCAAACGGCCTCGTCGATCGGCTTACGTCGCGAGAACTTTCCGACGCCTTCCTTCATATGCTTTCGGAAGTCGTCGTGCGAGCTCTCGCGGCGCGCGACGCCGACGACGGCGAACGCGCCGGGCAAGAAGCGCCCGACCGCGAGGTTGTAGAGTGCAGGCATCAGCTTGCGGCGTGTGAGGTCACCGGACGCGCCGAAGATGACGACTGAGCAGGCGTCGCCGGTGCGGTCGTCGATGAGCCCGCTACGAAGTGGGTTGGTGCTCATACGTCTCCGAAAAAGGTGAGAGCAACGTCAGGCCTTCTTGACCGCGTGACCGCCGAACTCGTTGCGGAGCGCCGCGAGGACGCGCATCGCGAACGAGTTGTCCTGACGCGAGGCAAAGCGCGCGAAGAGGGCAGCGGCGATGGTCGGGGCTGGGACCGCGTGCGCGATGCACTCGTTCACCGTCCAGCGACCTTCGCCCGAGTCGTCGACGTACGCCTTGAGCTTGTCGAGGCCGGGGTCCTTCGCGAACGCGTCTTCGGCGAGCTCGAGGAGCCACGAGCGGACGACGCTCGCCTGGTTCCAAACCTTCGTGATCTGATGGAGGTCGAGCTTGTACTCGCTCGCCTTCAGGAGCTCGAACCCCTCTGCGTACGACTGCATCATCGCGTACTCGACGCCGTTGTGGACCATCTTGACGAAGTGGCCGGCGCCCGCTGCGCCGAAGTACGAGACGCCATATTTCTCCGGCTGGTCGCCGTTGGCCGCGGTGTAAGGAGCGAGCGTCTTGAGCGCGGGCTCAACCAGCTTGTAAGCGCTCTCGTCGCCACCGACCATCATGCAGTAGCCGTTCTGCAAGCCCCAGACGCCGCCCGAGGTGCCGACGTCGAGGAAGCGGAGCTTCTTTTCGGCGAGCTCTTTCGCGTGGCGCGCGGAGTCGTGGAAGTTCGAGTTGCCGCCGTCGATGACGATGTCGCTTGGCGAAAGGAGCTTCCCGAGCTCCGCGATCGTTCCTTCGGTCGCAGCGCCGGAGGGGACCATCACCCACACCGCACGCGGCGCTTGCAACTTCGTCACGAGGTCCTGCAAGCTGCTCGCGCCCGTGGCGCCATCTTTCACCACCCTCTCGACCGCCGCGGCATCGCGATCATACGCGACAACTTTGTGGCCTCCGTCGAGGAGCCGTTTGACCATGTTGCCGCCCATTTTTCCGAGGCCGATGAGTGCAATTTGCATGTTTTTCTCCGAGCGAGCTTCGCTGCATTTCTTACGAGGTTCGCGGCGAGCATACACGGGGGGAAGTCACTGACGGAAGCCGCGCAAAACGCCCTGGTTGAGCATCGAATTGGCGCACGCCTTGCTCCAACCGGCCTGGTGGTTACATTCTTGCTTAGAAGTGAGTTGGAAACGATTGGGGACGATCCGAGGGAAACGAACGAAACATCACCTGAACGGAGAACGCACCATGGGCTTCGGAACATTCGACACGGCAAACCAGGGCAAACTGATCGGCGTGGTGCAGGTCGTTGTCAGTACGGCGACCGGTGCGAAGGTTTACGCGTTGCCCGTTCAATCGGTGAAGCTCGGGAAAGACTCGAGCTCGACCGCAGGTGGCCTCTTTCGCGATAGCCGAGGCGAGCTCGGCATCGTGGTCGACGAAGGAAGCTCTCCAGAGGTCGTTCAGGAGCAAATCAAGGCCGCGATGCTCGAAGCGTCGACGGTCCTGTCGCGGAAGACGCTCAACTGACGTCTCGAATTCGTTCGAGATGGATCAGGTATTCCGGGCGAAGGCGGTAGATTCGTCGACGGAGGTGGCGTCCGAGAACTTTCGTGGTTCTCGGACGTCCATAGCGACCGTGGACGACTCTGACCCCTCGAAGACGGTCCCTCCGGCGGCCAGCGCTTGCGCTGAGTCGGTCCGGCCCAGCATCTCAACCCGCAAACGAATCTTCGCGTGGCGTGGGCGCAAACGTCGTTGGGCCGCGCTCGGCGGGCTCGCCGCGTTGTCGGTAACAGCGTCGATCGCGCTCGGGTACCACGCCGCTGGCAGCGTCGGCGGCTCGGTTTTGGGAGGCGCCTGGCACGGCACGATCCAAAAGATCGTGCGTGCGCCCGGCTCGGGCGACACGAAGAGCGGCATCACCGTACGCACCGCGAAGGGGACGACCGACGGAGCGGAGGGGGCCGATCTCTCCGCAGGCGCCGAGATCGAGACGGACGCCCGTACGCGCGCTCGCATCGGTCTTGACGATGGGACGACCCTCGCGCTCGATCGCGGCACGCGTCTTCGCATCGAGCCAGGAGCTCGCTCGCTCCGGCTGGAACAAGGTCAGATCGTCGCCGACGTCGCGCACCTCGAGCACGCACCGCCCGCCACGATCACGACGGCAACGGGCCAGGTCTCGGTCCTCGGAACGAAGCTCGCGCTCACGACCGCCGACGATCGGACGAGCGTCGAAGTGATGCGTGGCGCGGTCGAGCTCCGCGATGGCTCCAGCACGATCCAAATCGGCGAAGGACAAGAGGGCGTCGCCGCGCGCGGTCAGCCGCTCACAGTCTCGCCGGTAAACGATCTCGCGCAGCGACTCGCGTTCGGCGAAAAGCTTGGCCTCTCCGGCGTGCACAACGAGGACACCGATTTGCCCGTGAGCGGGCTCGGTGAATTACGCGCGAAAAAGCCGGGCAAGACCGACGAAAAGGAGCGCGCGCTCGTGATCTCGCATCACGGCGCGAAGGTCCGCATCGCCGGCAATGTCGCTCGCACCGAGATCGACGAGACGTTCACGAACGACACCGGCGACGACCTCGAAGGGATCTATCGCTTTCCGCTCCCACCCGGCGCGCAGATCGAGCGGCTCGCGCTCGAGGTCGACGGAAACCTCGTCGACGGCTCATTCGTCGACAGCGCCAAAGGCGAAGCGATCTTCCGCGGCGCGATCCACAACGCGACACCGAACGCGCCGAAGCCGAAGGAAGAAATGTTTTGGGTCTCCGGCCCGTGGCACGACCCGGCGCTCCTCGAATGGCAGCGCGGCGGTCGCTTCGAGCTCCACATCTTCCCGATCCCCAAGCACGGCGCGCGCCGCGTCGTTCTCGCCTACACCGAGACGGTCGCTCCGGTGGCTGGTCTGCGCCGTTATACCTATCCGCTTCCGGACGCGGCAAATCTCACGATTGGCGCCTTCGACGTCGACGTGAAGGTCATCGGACAAGACACGTCGACTCCGGTGCGCGTTCGCGGCTACGAGCTCACGAAGGCGAGCAGCGAGGGGAACGCAGAGCATTTCTCGATGTCGGCCCAGGCCTTCGTTCCTTCCGGCGATTTGACGGTTGAGTACGCGCTCGCGGACCGCTCGACCGACGTCACGTCATGGGGCTATGTCGATCCGAACCTCCCTCCGGCGCCTGTCGCTGCGGGCGGCGGCGCGAAGGGTGCATTGGTGGCCGCCTCTCCTTCGGCCGCGCCGTCCGCCCCGCAGAGCTTCGTCGCGCTCGCGTTCCGGCCGAAGCTGACCGGCTGGACCGAAGCGCGCGGCCACGACGTCGTTCTCGTCGTCGACGCCGGCCGCGCGATGTTCGGTGAGCGCTTCCAGCGCGCGCGGAGGCTCGCGGTCCAGGTCGCGCAAGAGATGGACCGCCGTGACCGCGTCGCGATCCTCGCGTGTGACACGACCTGTCGAGCGATGCCGGGAGGCCTCCAAAGCGCCGGCTCGAGCGCGGCGCACGACGCCGACGCCTTTCTCGCCAACGTCGAGCCCGACGGCGCCACCGACCTCGTCGGCGCGGTGCGTTCGGCTTCGACCGTGGGCGGTCGTGACGCCGCCCACGATCTTCGTGTCGTCGTCCTGAGTGACGGCATCGCGAGCGCTGGCTATCGCTCGACCAGCCGCATCGCGAACGAGGTCCACGACGCGCTCCCCGGTGCGCACGACGAAGCGGTCGTCGTGCCGATCGGCGCCGACTCGGACACGACGACGCTCGGCGAAATCGCCCGTGGCGGTGGCGGAGTCGTCGTTCCGTACGCGCCCGGAGAGATGCTCGAGACCGCCGCGCTCGACGTCCTCAACGCGACCTATGGGATTACCCTCCGTGACGTCGAGCTCACGCTTCCGGCCGGCCTCGTCGACATCGCTCCGACGACGATGGCGCCGATCCGTGCCGGTGGTGAGGTCATCGTCGCCGCGCGCATGACGGGCACCGAGGTGGACGGCGACGCCGTCCTCAAAGGCAGGGTCGCTGGCGAGCCGTTCGAAGCGCGCTATCCGCTGCACGTCGTCGCGGCGACCGATCTCGGCAACGCATTTGTTCCGCGGCTCTATGCCGCCGCGCGCATCGCCGACGTCGAGCGCGGCGCGATCACGGCCGCGAGTCGCGCGGAAGCGGTCGAGCTCTCGTCCCGCTATCGCGTGGCGTCGCGCTTCACGTCGCTGCTCGTCCTCGAGAGTGAGGCGATGTACCAAGCGTTCGGCATCAAGCGTGGCGACGCGTCGTCCGCGCTCTGGACCGGCGAGCAGCAGGCGCAAGCAACCGACGTCGCGACGCTCGCGCTCGACGGCGACGTGAGCGAGAACGCCGACAAGGAGCTCGCCACTGATCTCTTCGGCGCCGGCGACGTCACGGGCGGTCTCGGCACGGTAGGCCACCGCGCTGCGATTGGCGGTGGCTCCGGCTCCGGGTTCGGCGGGGGCCGAGCGAGCGACGGCAAGAAGGAGAGCGTGACGGGCACGCCACGACGTCCTGCCATGCCCCGTCCGAGCGCCATCGTCGCGCGCGGTGACGAAGGGGCAGACGAGGCGCAGAAGGGGCCGAACGCCACGACCAAGAGCTCGACGATATCCGCGCCACCCCCCGCGCCGACGACGTCGATGCCGTCCGCGCCGCCCGCGAACGAACGGCGCGAAGCGGTCAATCCGTACGGCGGCCCTCGCGACGCGCTCGACGGAAGCGCGAACGGGACGTGGATGAAGCGAATCTGGGTGCGAAGGGCGTCGGTAAGAGCGGCGGGCGGCGCGCCTGTGACCGCAGAGCGCATCGATCGCGCGCGTGCCGCGCTGGCAGCGTCGCCGGACGAACGTGCAAAGTACATGGATCTCGTGAAGATCCTCGCTGCCGCCGGGAGCAGCGAGGAGCTCGGCGAGGTCCTCGCGCGCTGGTCGGCTCGTGACCCGCTGGACGATGCCGCCACCACCGCTCGCGCCGACCTCGCTGCGTCGGCCGGCGATCGTGACCGTGCCCTCCGGATCGTCGACGGCGTCGCCACCGGCATCAACGCACCGACGAGCAAGATCGAGACGCTCGAACGGCTCGCGCTCGCGCACGAACGGGCAGGGGAGACGGTCGCCTCTTGCGCATTCCGCATCGTCGGTGCCAAGGCAGCGAGCGACGCCGACGTCACGCGTTTCGCGCGCGCCGTCGCCTGCGAGCGTCAGAACGGGCATCCCGCGTCGGGCGAGCGTTGGCTCGCAGGTCGTGTCGATCGCAGCGCGATCGAATCGGCCATCACCAAGGTCGGCGACGCTGTCCGCGAAAACGCCTCGATCGGCGACTTCGTCGTCTCGGCGACATGGGACCCGGGCGCCAACGTCGACCTCGATATCGCCATCGTCGACCCGACCGGCAACCGCTACGCGTGGGATACCAAAGCCAGCGGCGTGCGCGTCGTCGACCCGACGAGCCGGTCGCGTGAGCAGCTCGCGGTATCGCGCTGGGCGACGGGTACCTTCAGCGTCGAGGTCGTCCGCGGTGGCGGTGCGACGGGTCCGGTCACGGGCAGGCTCGAGGTGAAGGCGCTCGGCGAGACGACCACCATACCGTTCACGCTCACCGGCGTCCGTCAGCGCGTCGCGAGGGTGGATGTCTCGGTTGAGAGCCAGCTCGTTCCGGTGACCACGGGCTCGGCTGCCTTCGACCGAGAGGCGGCGTCCTCCCGCAAACGGGAGTGGCCGCGCGAGGCTCACCTTCGAGCCGTCCGGCACGGTGTCGAGCGTCTCCGTCACGACGCCGTTCTCGGGGACCTTCGTGGGATCGTGCATCACGAGCCTGCTGTCACGGATCCACGTCGAGCCGTTCACGGGCGGACCGGTCGTGCTGAACCGGTCGTTCGTCATTCCGCCGTGATCCACTGACGGGGAGCACGTCCCTCTGTTGTCATCGCGCGCGGGCGCGACGACGATGATCAGCTCTCGACGGCTTTGGCGAGCGCTTCGAGGGCTTCGATGACACGCGTGCGGTCATTGCGCGACACCTTCTCGAGGAGCGCGGCGATCGTCTGCATCGAGCCCTCGGTCGCCGATTCGGCGGCGCGCTTGCCGCGCGGGGTGAGGCGGACGTCGGTCTGGCGGCCGTCGTCGGCGCCCTTCTTACGCGAAATGAAACCGTTACGCTCGAGACCCGCCAGGTTGCGGCTCGCCGTCGACGGATCGATGCCGAGGGCCGTTGCCAGCGACGAGGTCGAGATCGCACCGCGCTCGGCGATGAGCTGCAGCGTCTCCGCCTGTTGCGGCGTCACGTCTCCGCTACGGGCGCGCTCTCTGCTGATGCGCCCGAGAGCACGAGATACGGTCTGTACGGCACGCACGAACCTGTCTTGGTCGGCCATGGGGGGGCCTTGCATGCTACAAGTTTCGTTCGCGATCAAGCGAGAGCGAACAGCTGGCTTTTACACTCGCCGGGATCGATAGGAAAATCCTGGGGAATCAGGAACAAAAAAAATCCACGGCGATTCGATCGCGGTACGCGTGAATCCCGTTCATGGATGCGACGTCGTACGAAGAGCCCACCGAAACCGATTTTCGGCGAGCCCGTAGACGACTGAGGAGAACGAACCAGGATGAGCACTTCGCGGACCAGCCCCTTCCTCTTCCTTGCGCCCGTCGCGGTCGGCATCGCGCTCGCCATCGCCGCGCCATTCGTTCCGCGCGTCGCCCATGCTGACGACGCCTGCGGCACGAAAGCAAATCCCAACGCGGGCCTCGCCGCCGCGCTCGACAAGGTCGCTGCGACCAACCCCGACCCGTCGTGGACGACCTGGACCACGATCGCCAAGCAGGGCGCCGACGCCGCCCGCAAAGGGGACGTCGCGGGCGCGAAGGCCTCTTGCAAGGGCTGCCACGACGGCTACAAGGCGAAGTACAAGGCCCAATACCGGATGAAGGCGCCGCCGAAGTAGGCTTGGGCAGAGGGCTGAAGGTCGAGCGGCGCCGAGCGCGGCTCCGCAGCGCTCTTCTGGTTGAGTCTTGTGTTATTGCGTCTTGTTTTGTCGAGCCTTGTTGCGCCCCATTCCGGACGAAACGTCCTTGCCGATAGATGCCTCGGGTTCTAAGGTACGCGGCGAAATAGGATGCCCCCCACCGCGACCCGTCAGACCGAAAAACGTGCGGAGACGACCCGCATGTTCGAGAGCGACTTCTTCGAGTGGTTCTCACGCATCCATCCGGCGACGCCGTTCGTCACGTGGATCCCGGTCCTCGCCTACGTCACCTACCGCTGCGTGACCGCGGCAGGTGGGCGCGGCGAGCTCGGCGTCTTGCCGCTCGTCGGAATGATCCTCGCCGGAATCCTCAGTTGGTCACTTACCGAGTACGAGCTTCATCGCTACGTCTTTCACTGGACCAAAGACACCGCGTTCGGTCGCCGCGTCCACTTCCTCGTCCACGGCGTGCATCACGACTATCCGAACGACAAAGACCGCCTGGTGATGCCGCTCGGCGTGAGCGTCCCGCTCGGCGTCATCTTCTACGTGACCTTCACGCATCTCCTCGGCATACGTCTCGGCGAGCCGTACTACGTGGGCTTCGGCGTCGGCTATCTGATGTATGACGGGACGCACTATTACGTGCACCACTTCCGCCAGACGACGCGGGTCGGGAGGTTTTTGCGCAAGCACCACCTGACCCACCACTTCGCCGACCACGACGGCGGCTTCGGTGTGTCGTCGCCGCTCTGGGATCTCGTCTTTCGGACGATGCCGAGCAAGAAGCAGCCGCCGGCGACTCCGGCACAAAAAGAGAAGGCCGCCTAAGCTCTCAGGCGACCTCTGCGTGCCGTTCCGCCGGACGCGAAATTCTTGTTTGGTCGACTCGCGCCGCTCGTCGACCGGCTTGTTCATCGCGGGCTACTTGTTCGCGGCTACTTGTTCGCGGCTACTTGTTCGCGACGGTCTCGGCCGGTGTGTCGTCATGCGGTTGCTGGAGATCTTGGACGTGAACGTGTGCCACGGAGACAGTCCGTGTTTGGTGGTCGAGCTTCGCGCCCACGCGAGCGCCCGCCATAAATGCGAGCGAAGCACCCAGCACTCCGAACACCCCGACTGCCAATGACCTTCGCCAAGTCGAATTCAGCATGACGCCTTCCTCTCTTGTGCGTTGGGCCCCATTTGGTTCCAGAAGTGGCGCCGAGTCGGTTCGTACGGTGACCTCCCCCGCGCGTTGCGACGTCCTCAAGCTACCCGAATACTCCTGGAGCGCAGGTATGATCGCCGAGTCTCGCGACGATTTATCCCACTTTTCCGCAAGAACTCGCTCTTCGGTACCCATCACGCACCTCGCCCCAATTCACGCGGCGTGCCCGGCGAAATACATCGTTTTTTGCCGGATAAGCTCACTAGGGCAAGCGCTTGAGGGTGAGGCGCGCCGGTGTCGCGTGGCACAATTGCGGCTATTTGCCTCAACCCTAGCCGGCCGCTTGCGAGCCCTCCGCCGCGGCGCGTAAGCTGTTCTCCCATGGGCCAAAAGAGGCTGGGGCGAGATATTTTTGTGGCGCTGGCGGCGATCGGTTGGGCGGACGGAACGCTCGATCCCGACGAAGCCGACGCAATCGTACGTGCGGCGGTCGAGTGCGGCCTCGAGCTCGACGAGATCGCAGAGATCGAAAAGGCGACGAGCTCGAAGATTGATCTCGGCGTGATCGACCGCGCCGGAATGACGAAGGAGGATCGCCTGTTCGTCTACGCGATCGCACGATGGATCGCGGAGATCGACGGACACGTGACCGACGAAGAGAGCCGAGCGCTCGCGGCGCTCGGAGAGAAGCTCGGCTTGCCGGAGAAGCCGCGCGCGCACGCCGAGCACATCGCGAAGGAGGTGGCGGCGATGCCAGAGGGCGACCGCCCCGATCGCTACGACGTGCCGAAGCTCCGCGCGCTCATCGGCGAGCGTCTTAAAGCCTCACAACAAGCACTGCGCCGCTGATTCGGTTGATCTAAGCTTCGAGAGAAAATGGCGCCCGAGAAACAACCGTCGATTCCGCCGGAAGGCGGTTCGCTCCTCGCCCAGCGGTACGAGATCGTGCGCGAGCTCGGACGCGGCGGCATGGGCGTCGTTTTCCTCTGCAAAGATCTCGTGACCGGTGAGCGCGTCGCGCTCAAACGTCTCCGTACCCCCGACGAAGCCAAAGGGGCTTTGCGGCCCGAAGAGTCGTGGTGGTTTCATCAAGAGGCGCGCGCGGTCGCGTCCCTCGAGCACCCCGCGCTCGTCCGAGCGCGTGACTTCGGCACCCTTGCTGATGGCTCGCCGTATCTCGTCATGGACGCGCTCCCCGGAAGAAGCGTCCATGAATGGATGCATACTACACATATGCCGTGGGCCGTGATCTGGTCGCTCGTCGATCAGGTGCTCGCTGGCCTCGCCCATGCCCACGCGCGCGGGGTCATCCACGGCGACTTGAAGCCGTCGAACATCATGCTCGACATGGGCTCGCGCACGAGCGGCGTGGTGCGTGCGTACATCTTGGATCTCGGTCTCGCGTGGCTGCGTGAGAACCGCCACGACTCGCGCCTCGACGGCGCACCGGACCCTGAGCTCGCGACGCACGCCGGCGCCGGCACGGTCGGCTGGGTCGCGCCCGAGCAGATTCGCAAGAGCGCGACGATCGTCGGCCCGCCGACCGATCTCTATGCGCTCGGCTGCATCATGTACCGTGTGCTCGTCGGCAAAGAGGTGTTCGAAGGCAACGCGCAAGAGGTCCTGCGCGCGCACAAGCGAACGCCGGTGCCGCCGCTCGCGCTCCCGGCCGGCGTGCCGGAAGGGGTGAGCGGCTTCGTGCAGCGCTTGCTCGCCAAGCGGCCGTGGCATCGCTACGAGTACGCGGCGGACGCGCGCCGTGCGTGGGCCAAGCACAAGCCGGCGCAGTCGGCCACGCTCGAGGACGCGATGGCCTCGATCCCGCCACCGCCCGTCGCTCCTTCGTCGTCGCCGGCGATGGGTAGACAGGTCGCTGCTGCGCGCTCGCTCGCGCCGGGCCTGCTCGGCCTGCGTCCTTCGCCGCTCGTCGCGCGCGAGGCCGAGCGTGAAGAGCTCTGGAACATCGTCGAAGCAGTCGCATCGGGGACCGGCCCGCCCCGTCAATTCGTCGCGCTCATCGGTGAGGCCGGCGTGGGCAAGAGCCGGCTCGCGTCGTGGATGTGCGAACAGGTCCACGAGCGCGGGGCGATGGTTCCTTTGCGTGCGCGCTATGGCCGCATTCCGACGCCGCTCGACGGCGTGACCGGCGCCGTCAACACGCACTACGGGCTCGAAGGGGCGGACCGCGCGCTCGTCGAGCAGACGCTCATGCACCGCTGGGAGGTGAACCCGGAGGACGACGAGGCTCTCACGTGGGTCGCGGCGACCTCCGAATGGCTCCGTCCTTCGCCGCCGGGCAGCATCGTTCCGCTCGGGCCGTCAGGAAAGCGCTTCGTGCTCGACACTGCCGAGCTCCGTTGGGTCGTCACGCGCAAGGTCCTCGAGCGCATCGGCAAAGACCGCCCGATCTTGCTCTGGTCCGACGACTTGCATCTTGCCTCGCCGAACACGTTCGAGGTCCTCTCGCGGATGCTCCGCACGAGCGCGAAGGCGAAGCTCCTCGTCATCGCGACCGCGCGCAGCGAATCGCTGGCGAGCGACATCGACGCCGCTTTGCGCCTCGAAGCGGCGCGTGCGGAGTGGAACGGCAGAGTGTTCGATCTGAAACCGCTCGACGGTGAAGAGACGGACGCACTACTCCGTTCGACGTTGCCGCTCGACGACGCCGCCGTCGCTCGTGCGCGCGAGCAATCGCGCGGCAATCCGCTCTTCGCGCTCCAGCTCCTCCACGCCTGGGCGGGCGGCGGCTACTTGAAGCTCGACAAGGGTCGTTACCGCGTCCCCGAAAGCGCGCTCAAAGGTCGCGCGATCACCACCGCCGAATTGTGGGACGAGCGTCTCCGCGCGGTTCCGACCGAGCTTCGATTGTCGGCGTACGCCGCAGCCGCGCTCGGGGACGACATCCGCGGTGAGGTGCTGAAGACGCTCGTGCTCGCGCTCGGAATGGACCCGCGCGAGGCGATGGTCGAGCTCACGCGCGCGCAGATTCTCCTGGCCGGAAAAAATGACCAGTTTCGTTGGCCGCACGCGCTCCTCCTCGAGCATTTGCTCGGCCGGCTCCAGGAGCGTCACGACGCGCCCGCGATCTTCCGGTTGGCCGCGAACGCGCTCGCCAAGCACCCGGCCGTCGGCTCCCGGCGCATCATGAAGCACCGGGTGCAGAATCTCCTCCGCGCTGGGGACGACGACGTTGCGGCGACGCTCATGTTCCGCTTCATCGAAGGGTCGTGGCGGCGTGGTCGTGACAGCCAGGCGACCTTGAAGGATCTCCAGCTGCTCGACTCGCGCGTGTCGGGTCGGACCGCCGCCGAGTGGTCCTTTTGGCGCGCCGAAGCGCTTCGCCACACCGGCAAGCTCGAAGAGGCGCGCGAGCAGGCCGAGACCGCGCTCCGTACGTTCGTCGACGAAGGGGACGAGCCGAAGATCGCGCAGGCCGAACGCCTCCTCGGCCACATCGACTCCGACCTCGGTCTCCCCGCGCGCGGTCGTGAGCGGGTCCTCCAAGCGATCCATCACTTCGAGAAGCTCGGCGACGAAGCCGGCCATTCGGCCGCGCAGGTCGTGCTCGGCGAAATCGACTACCTGCTCGGCGAGCACGAGCGCGCGCGCGAGGTCCTCATCGAGGCCCGCGACCGCTGCAACTCCGTCGGCGACTCGCTCGGCGGCGCGCAGTGTCTGATCCTTCTCGCGATGATCTCGATCGCGGTCGGTGGGCATCAGCGCTCGCGCGAGCTCCTCGCCGAAGCGCGGGCCGCCTTCGACGCGACCGGCTATCGCCTCGGGCTCGCACAATGCGACGCCGCGCTCGGCCACGCCGAGCACCGCGCGTTCGAGATGGAAGTGGCGCGATCACACGCGCTCGACTCCCGTTCGAGCTTCCGTGAGCTCCACAATCCGCGCGGTGAGGCCGCCTGTGAGCGGCTGCTCGCGATGATCGCGATGGACACGAGCGACTACGAGGCCGCCGCGCTCCACGCGCGCGTCGCCGCCAAGATCTACGAACGCCTTCGGGATCCATGGGGTGCGCTCGAGACCAATCTGCTCCTTGCGCAGGTCGCGCTCGCGGAGGGCGCGCCGAACGCCGCCGAGCTCGTCGCCAAATGCGATGCGCTCGTGGTCGACGAGGCCGAGCCGAGGCAACATCGCCATCTCACGCGCGCGTGGCTCGCTCACCGCGAAGGTCGCTCCGGCGACGCCGCGACCGAGATCGAGGCGGCGCGCGTCGTCTACGGCGACCGCACGCGCGCGGGCGACCACACGCCACACCTGCTCGAGCGCTTCCGCAAGATGCGTTGGCCGGGGTCGGCCGGTGAGGTCGTCGATACCTGGGCGCGCGCCCTTGCGGTCGAGGACCCGGAAGGGTCGGCCCGCTGGCGCACGAGCGAGCCGAGCCTCCCGCGCTGACTTCGGCGCACTGGCACAGAGCTGATTTTAGAGAAAAGGGCGGCTTAAAGGCGCCTGCGACCTGTGATACAGGTTCCGCCCATGTCTACCCCGCAAGATCCCCCCGTCAGGCACCGGCAGAAAATTCGTCGCACCAAGCAGCTCGCCGCGTGGCGCATCAAGAACCCGCCCAAGGCCGCGCCCGAGAAGAAGGAAGTACCGGCGAAGAAGACGGTAGCCAAAAAGTAACCGCGCGTGCGCGTGGCGACTCGCGCTAAGATCGCGAGCGGAGGTGGTTTGGTGGACAAGCCGCAAGCCGTCGAGCGCAGTCGCCCCGGCAACGATCTCGTTGCAGCCGTCCCGAAGTTCTGCCTGACGCTCGAAGAGCTCCGTCGCACCGCCGACGGTCGCGTCCGTACGAGCCAGGAGTTCCTCGCCCATTTCTTTTGGCACGACGAAAAGGGGTCGAAGGACGAGATCTTCCGGCATCTGCCGAAGGACGTGCGCGGGCCCATTCTGTCGGGGTGGGGGATTCGCGGTCTAAAGGCCGCGCTGCGTGACGACGACGCGAAGGTCGAGTCGGTCGTCTTCGACGCGCTCGTCGCCGGTGACGTCGATCACGCGGCGTTCGAAGGGGGGCTGACGAGCGAGCTCACCGTTCGCTGGGTTCCGCTGACCAGCTGGTGGTCGTTCTGGCGCGGCGGCAAGCTCTCGAAGAAAGCGATCGGCAAGGCGCTCGAGGCGGCCTACGAGCTCGGCCTGTTCGACGCGCGCTGGTTCTTGGACACCGTCGAAGGACGTGGCGGTCAGCTCAAAGGCACCGACGTCCTCTCTGACGGCCTCACGAAGGCCGACCTTACTGACTGGGTGAAGCGCATTCATCAATCCGGTGACGGAACCCCGAAGGGGATCGTCGCCGCGCTCGGATGGGAGAAGATCGTCGCGCAGACCGCGAACGACACGCTCATCGCCGTGCTCGACGCGTTCGCCACGAAGGCTGGCCTCGTCGCGCACGCGAGCTCGCTATCGCCGAGCGCGAAGACGGTCGAAGCCGCGCCGGCGAGCAGCGCAGCGGCGAGCACTGCCCAGGCGAGCACCACCCCTGCGAGCTCGGGCCCGCCGATCATCGCGTCGGTCTCGCGTGACGACAAGTCGGTGAAGCCGCCACCGCGCGACGATCAGGGCGACGTGAAGCTCGGTAAGAAGAAAGATACGAAGGCCGTGAGCGGCGAGCACGAGGTCGTCGACACGCACACGACGGAGACTGATATCGCGAGCGACGACGGCGCCGTGATCGTGACCCTCGACGAAGACGTGCCGATGCCATCGCTCCCGCCCGAACAGGACGACGAGGACAACGAAGCGACTGCGGTCTTCTCCATCAGTGACGAGCTCGGCGGGTCACCACGCAAGCACATCAAGAAGTGAAGTGCGGCGCGCTTCATTAAGCGCGTTTTTCTTCGTCCGTCTTTTTGGCCCGGCGTGAAGCCCTCTGTAGTCTCCGGTGTGTGGAGGTATCGCACATGTGGTCTATGAAGGCATCGTCTCTGTTGGTCGGTCTCGAAGAACGCGCCTTCGATCGCCATGCGGTCGGCTTGAAATGCCAGGTCGTGCGCGAGCGTGACTTCAAGCTCGTCGGACGCAAATCGTTCGACGTGTCGACTGACGGAATGCTGGTGTCGACCGATCTCGATATCGAGCCCGGCGACGAGCTCTTGGTCAGCTTCAAGGCCATGTACGGCGTCCACATCGACACCGAAGCAACCGCCGCGCGCATCGTCCGCGGCCTCCGCGAGCACGACCACGGTCCGTGCGTCGGCGTACACTTCAAAGGGCTCGATCCGGTCGCGCGTCACATCTTGCGCGGCTCGCTCCGCAAGGTCCCGCCGCCGCTCCCGCGTCGGGCGAGGCGAGAGGTACGCATCGACTACGCGCGTACCGTTCTGTCGATTTGATCCGTAGAGAGACGCTCGAAAAATGGGCGCCGATCGCGGCGCTCGTCCTCCTTTCGTTCGCGTACCGCCTGCCGCCGCTCGTCAACGCCGCGTCCACCAATTCGGATGCGGCCATCGTCGGGCTCCAGGCGATCCATATCGGGCGAGGGGAGCTGTCGTTCTTCCTCCTCGGCAGCACCTACCAGACGTCGGTCGACTCGTTCGTCGCGGCGCTCTTCTTCCTTTTTTTGGGGCCGACGCCGCGCGCGCTGATGCTCTCGTCGCTCTCGCTGCACGTGGGGGTGACGCTCGTTACGTACACAATCCTCGCGCGGCTGCTCGATCGGAAGCGCGCGTTCGTGCTTTCGCTGCTCTTGGTCTTCACGGGCGCGGCGGTGCACTCGTACGCGCTCTATCCGCCACGAGAGGCGTCGATCGCGCTCGCGTTTTTCGCGCTATTTCTGCTCGATCGCGCGTTCGGCGGAAAAATGGCGCTACTCGCGGCCGGGTGCGCAGTCGCGTCGCTCGCGTGCTTCGCCGATCCGTACGCGTTCGTCTTGATGCCCGCCGTCGCGGTCGTCGCGCTCTTCTGCGTACGCGCGCCTGGCTCCGACCGAGCGCGGGTGCAGCGGCTCGCCCTTGCGCTCGGCTCCGGGTTGGTGGGAGCGATTCCGCTCGGGCTTCTCTTCCTCCAGTCACGTTCGAAGCAGGGTGAGCTCGGCGTCGATTCATCGCGCATCGTGCACAATGCGCGTATTTTTGCGGGCTCGGCGTGGCCGTGGCTCGTCGGGACGACGCCGTTCGCTCCGGTGCACATGATGGACTACGCCCCCTGGCATGCGCCCGGCTGGTTCATTCCGATCCAATGGCTCGGTGCGACGATCTTCGCGCTCGGCCTCTTCGTCGGCCCGCTCTTCGCCCTGCGTGGCGCGATCGAGCCGAGGCTTCGTGCGTTCGCGCTCGGCGCGGGCGCGACCGTCCTTGTGACGCTCGCTGGGTACGCCACGAGCGTCATGGTCTTCGATCATTTTTCCATGCGCTATCTCGCGTCCCTCGTTCTCGTGGCGCCGTTCGCGCTCGCGCCGTTCGCGGCGCGAGTAGACCTGCGCCGTCTCGTGTTGATCCTCGCGCCAGTGCTCGTGACAACGGCAGTGTCGGGATGGGTGTCGTACGGACCGGACGTCTCGGGTCTGCGGATCGTGCGCGAGCCAGGCGCGTCGACCGACGACTACGCGCTCGGTGACGCGCTCCGCGCACGCCATGTCCACGCGGCCTACGCAGACTACTGGGTGTCGTACCGCCTGACCTTCCTCTACCGCGAGGACCCGCTCGTCGTGCCGACGCATGCGTCGCAGGATCGCTACGCGCCGTATCGCGCGAGGGTGAGCGCGGCGCCGGTGGTCGCGTATGTGATCGACCCGCTGCGCTCCGAGGAGCCCGTCGCGGTCGTCGAGGAGCGCTTCCGCCAGAAGGGCATCGCGTTCGAGCGCCTCGACGTCGGACGCCTCACAGCTCTCGTCTATCAGGCGCCAAACCGGCAGGCGCCAAACCGGGCCTCGACCCTAGGCGAGGGCTCGAGAGAAGATTCGAACCAAACCCCTTGATTTGACACCCTTCTAGCGGCGAGCCTATCGTGGACCATGATGGATTCGACCCGACGCGTAGCCAAGCTCGAAGCCCTCCTTGCCCGCGTGCAATCGCGGGCAACGACCGGCGGGGGACGTTCCGATGACGTCGCTGTCGCGCTTGCTCCGAGCCGAGCAATCGCTCCGGCGCCCGCGCCGGTCGGTCTTCGTCCGGTCGGTGCCGTGCAGGCAAAGCCGGCCGCCGCACCGGCCCCGGCGCCTTCACCCCGACCTGCACCGGTCGTCCACAAGACGCCATCGGTTCCGCCGCCGCAAGACGACGACGCTCCGACCGCGATCTTCTCGGTGGACGTGCACGCGATCGACTCGCTCGCCGCCTCGGCCGATGCGCTTACGATGCGCAACGCAGAGCCGGCGGCCGTTCCAGAGCCGACCCCCGCGCCTGTGCCCGCGCCCGCGCCCGCGCCGGTGCCTGCTGCAGCGGCCGCACCGACATTCCGTCGCGCCAGCGCGCTTGGTGCCTTCAGCAAAAAGTCGACCCTCATCGGTACCGCACCACCGGCCAATTGGCCGCCGCGGCAGTCCGACGTTCCGCCAGCCGCCGATGCCAAGGCGCCCTCGACACCACCGCCCGACCTCGAGCCGTCGGTCGTCATCGGCGACGCCGCACCGCCGCCGGAGCCCGAGACGAGCGCGGGGGACGTCGACGCGCTCCTCGGCAACGACGAAGAAGCCGTCGTGGCCGCCACGGCCGAAGAGGCACCGACGCGGTCGACCGAGGCCGAGCCCATCGCCGCACGCGAAGGGGGGCCCACGCTGATCGTTCGTCGCATCCAGAGCGATGTCGAGCCCGTGGTCGAGAAGACGGCCAAGCCGGCCCGCAGAGCGTCGACGTGGATCGCGCTCATCGTCATCTGGATCCTCGTCCTTGCCGTCTTCTGGGTCGTCTACAAAGGCAGCTTCCACTGAGAGCCAAGCTGCTGAACGCTCCGAGCGGAAGGCGTCATGCCAGGCCCGCTCGGCGTCAGCACGTCACTTCGCCTTCGCCGTGACGCCGAACGCGCGATCGAACGCCGGGGCTTGCGCCGCCCGGAGCGCGATGCAGTTGCCGGCGCGCTCGAGGTCTTCGGCGTACGGCCGCTGACCGCCTTCGATGTCGTTCATGTGCGCGCCGAAGAATGCCTTCGCATCGGCGAGCGAGGCTTGATCGCAGAGATTGCCGACGACGCTGAGGTACATCACGCGGCCCGCACCGGGCTCCTTCTTTAGCGCTGCGCCCCAATGCGCCTTCGTCCAGTCGAGCACGACCTTGCGTGACGCCGGGTTCGCGAGCGCGGCGCGCAGCACGTAGCGGACGTCCTGCTCTTTGACCTCATCGGTCATCGTCCAGTCGAGCGCTTTCTGCAGGAGCGCGGAGTCACCGAAGCCGCCCATCGCGCGGACGGCGGCGACGCGCACCTGCGGATTCGGCGCCTTCACGTACGCGTTGCGGAGCGCGTCGAATCGCTCGGCCTTCGCGCGGCGTGAGGCGATTTCGAGGGCGATCGGCGCGGTGTCGGGGTCGACCGCACTCGGATCCTTGAGCCATGCTTGCGCGATTTTTTCCGCCTGCGCGAGGGCGTCGCCCTGACCGAGGTTGCCGATCGCGTACATGACGTCACGGCGCAGGAGCGCGGCCTGCTCGTCGGCGGGCGTCGGCGGCTTCTTCAGGTCGGCGCGCTGCCAGCCGAGCTTGCGTGCGATCGGGCCGAGGCGCCCGTCGACGAAGGCGGTGAACGCCTTTCGGCTCGCGTCGTTGATGACGCTGTCGTTCATCTGCGAGAGCACGTCGGACTCCGACGCGATGACGAACCGGTTCGTCTCGCCGTCGAGCGTCTTCAACGCGGCCAAAAAGACGGTTGGGTCGAGGGTAGCGCTCTGGATGTTGGCCCACGAGTTGGCGACCAGGCCCATGCGCGCGGCCGGATCGAGCTTCGCTTTCATGAGCGGGATGAGCTCTTTGTCCGGCACTTGGAAGCGGAAATAGCCCGCTTGATGTGCGTTGGGTGTGACGAACTTCGGGCACGTCTTCACCGGGTACGCGTCGGTCGTGCTCTCTTTACCGACGAGGAGAAAGTGGTGCGCCGCGGTCGGGGGCTCGGCGCTCGAAAGGAGCGTGAGCGGTGCGATCCAGGTCTTTTGCTCCGCGCTCGCCGGCGAGCCGAGCGGCTTCCAGAGGCTCTGCGTGACGTGCGTCGTGTAGGATTTGCCGTCGCACTTGGTGTCGAGCGAGATCGTCGGAAAGCCGGTCTGGTCGAGGAACGTACCCGCGATCCGCGCGACGTCGTCGCCGCCGCCATGGGCTTCGTCGATCGCGGCGAAGAGATCCTTGGCCTGCGCGTTCTTGAACGAATGGCGCTTCAAGTACGCGCGTACGCCGGCACGGAAGGTCTCGGGCGTGACGTAGTCCTCGATCATGCCGATGACGGCTGCGCCCTTGTTGTAGGTGAGATCGTCGAACGCTTCATCGGCCTCGCCTGCGGTGGTGACCGGTTGGCGGACCGCGCGCGCAGACGAGAGGGCGTCGGTGCGCATCGCCGAGAGGCCTGCGCGCACCATGTCGAGCGTCGCGTCGTAGCTCGGCTGATAGCCGTCGAGCACCTTGGCTTCCATCCAGGTCGCGAACGCTTCGTTCAGCCAGATGTCGTCCCACCACTGCATCGTGACGAGGTCACCGAACCACTGGTGGGCAAACTCGTGCGCGATGACGGCGGCTTGGATGTGCTTGGCGCGAATGCCCACGTTGTCGGGCGGAAGGAGCAGCAGCTCCTCACGAAACGTGACGAGCCCCGCATTTTCCATCGCGCCGGCGGCGAAATCCGGCACCGCGACGATGTCGAGCTTCGCGTACGGGTAGGGGATGCCGAAGTAGCTCTGGAGGCGGTCGACCAGCGCCGCGGCCGCCTCGAGCGCGAGGGTGCCTTGCTGGGCCTTTCCCTTCGTCGTGATCAATCGGATCGGAAAGGGAGACTTTCGCCCCTCGCGCACGTCGAAATCGCCGACCGCGAAGGCGACGAGATACGTCGGGAGCGGGGGCGTCGCAGCGAACGTGAACGTGGTCTTGTCCCCTTCGTCGACGCGTTTGATCTCCGGGCCGTTCGCGACCGCGAGCAGACCCTTGGGCACGCGGACGCTGACCGCGAACGGAACCTTGTAGGCGGGCTCGTCGAAGCACGGGAACGCCCGGCGGGCGTCGGTCGCTTCGAACTGCGTGAAGGCGTACGGCTTGCCGCCGTCGGTGACCTTGTAGAGCCCGGCCAGATCGTTGCCGAATGGGGCCTCGTAGGCGATTTGGATCTTGGTGTCGCCCGGTGGGAGCGGCTGCGCGAAGTGAAGGACGAGCTCGTCGTCGGCGGTCGCGCCGTGAGACTCGCGAGCAGTCCATGTCCCGGCGATCTCGCGCTTGCCGACCTCGGCTGCGACGCGCACCGGCTTCAGGTCGCGCCCGTTCAAGACGACGTAGGACGTCTCTTTCGGCACATGCACGCTGATCGTCGCGATTCCGCGGAAGCCGCTCTGCGCCGGATCGACGTCGAGCTTCAGATCGTAGGCGAGGGGCGAGACGGTGGCCGGCAGCCGACCGTCGGGGCGAGGAGCGGGCTCCGCTTCGACCGACGTCGTCGGTGCAGACGCGGTCTTGGCCGCCGGCGAGACTGCCGAGGGACCCGCGGCGGGCGAGCAGCCGAGCGCGAGCGAAATGGAAGCGAGAGAGACGACAGCCAACGACGACACGACGCGCGATTTCACGGGCGAACGGTCGATCCGTGCGACCCGCACGTCAAGCAAAACGGGAGGTTACTCTCGCCGATCGGTCGGCGGCGTCCGGCCTTCGTTCATCGTCTCGACGTTGAGGTCGATCACGCACTTCATCATCGCACCGCGCTGCTCTTCGCTCGGAGGCGTTCGATCCCAGTTGCGGACGACGCGCTCGTACGCCATCGCCTTCGCGCGAAGCTCACGGACCCGAGCGCTCGGCTCCATCTCGGAGAGACGCTCCAAGATGTCGGTGAGCCCCTGCTTAGCGATGGATACACGGGTCGACTTCGCGGGGGTCATGGTGAAGGAGCGTATCGAACACAGACGCTCCATGTGAACTATGTCGTCGGTCTCGCCGGTTGTCCAGGCCGCGCGGGCCGCCACGCGAGTCGCTACGGCGTCATTGCGTCGAGTCGACGACCGCGGTTTGACACACGGGCGGGCAGTCGGCGCCGTTCGGCGTCTCGGTTGCGAACGTGACGGGGCCGTCGATGCCGCCGTCGACCTTCGTGCCGTTCACCATTGCGTAGAGCTTGTAGACGTCGCCGTTCTTCACGCTCGACTGCGAGAGGTTGAACGTGGCGGAGATGGGATAGCCCTTGTCGGTGATCGGCGAGGAAATGGTGGAGCTGGTCGTGAGCGCGCCTTGGAGCGTGACGCTCACGGTGTCGCCGGCGGTGCTCGGGATCGTGGTCGCGGCGCCGGTGTTGCAGACGTCGGCGCTGCACGCGTAGAGGGTTGCCTGCGCCATCTGATCCTTCGGCAGGTTCACGTAGATCTTGAGGAGGGCTTGGCTGTCGCAGGTGTTCAACCCCTGGCACTTCGAGGAGGAGTTGTTGCCGCAACCCACCGACGCGACGATCGCCAAAACCGCAGTCGTGCTCACGAACGACGAAACCGCGCGGCCAAGAGCCATCGCCTCACTCTACACGGAAACGACGGGCCCCCGCTCGTGTTACGCTCGCGCTCGTGTCCGTGACGCAATCGAACGCGGCGGCAATGGCCGCGCAAGGCAGTCTCCCCGACCGGCTCTCGCAGATCGCCAAGCAGCTCGAAGGGGCGTTCCTCGGCAAAGACGAGGTCATTCGTCTGCTCCTGATCTCGGTGTTGGCGGGCGAGCACGCCGTGCTCATCGGTCCCCCAGGCACGGCCAAATCTGCGTTGATTCGTACGTTCTCGAAGCTCATTTCGGCGCGCTATTTCGAGTACCTGCTCACGCGGTTCACCGAGCCGAACGAGATCTTCGGCCCGGTCGACATCGCCGCGTTCCGTGAAGGTCGCTATGAGCGCCGGGTCGAAGGAATGCTCCCGCAGGCCGAGATCGTGTTCCTCGACGAGGTCTTCAAGTCGAACTCGGCGATCTTGAACGCGCTCCTCACGCTCTTAAACGAGCGCCGTTACACGTCGGGCGGCGTCGTCTTGAAGTGCCCGCTGCTATCGGCGTTCGGCGCGTCGAACGAGGTGCCGACCGACGAGACGCTGACGGCCATCTTCGACCGCTTCTTGCTCCGCATTCGCAGCGACAATCTCGACGCCTACCACTTCAACGATCTGCTCGTGAAGGGGCTAAGCAACGAGATCATGGGCATCACCGACGCGCCGATGCGCCCGCTCGCGTCCGCGCAGGAGCTCTCCGAGCTGCATCGCAGCGCCGCCCAGCGCCTCCGGTTCTCCGAAGAGTTCTTCTCGAGCTACAAGGGGCTCGTCTTCCAGATCCGCGCGGAAGGGATCACGGTCAGCGACAGGCGCGTCGTGAAGATGTTGAAGCTCTTCGCCGCGAGCGCGCTGCTCGACGGCCGCAGCCAACCCGACGCCTCTGATTTTTTCATTCTCAAGCACATCTGGAACAACGAGGATCAGGCCGCGATCCTCGAGGCGATCGTCACGCCCGTCCTCGAAGCGCACTTCCGTGACCACCCCAACGCGCGTCGCGTCGGCGCGATCGGCGTCGGGATCGAGGCGCTCGCCGGCGAGATCGACCGCGTCCGTCAGGTGCTCACTGGCTCTGGCGCGCTCGGCGACGTCCAGCTCTTCAGCCAGCTCAAGGCGCTCAACGAGATCAAAGCGGCCCTCGGCGGCTCGCACGATCCACGCGCGGCCGAGCTCCGTCAACGCGTCGACCAGCTCCTCGAAGCAGCGTTCCGCAGCGGTCGCTTCTCTCAGCTGTGAGGATCTGCGCCGTCGACACGTCGACGCCGGTCGGGACGGTGGCCATTTTCGAAGGCCCGACGCTCGTCGCCGAAGCCGAGCAGCGCGTGTCGAACGCGCATGGCGAATCGCTCTTGCCCGTCATCGGTGAGCTGCTCGCCAGCGCCGGCTGGAAGCCAAAGGACGTCGCCCGCTGGGCGGTCGGGATCGGGCCGGGCTCGTTCACCGGCACGCGGATCGGCGTCGCCACGGTGAAAGGCATCGTGATGGGTAGCGGCGCCGACGTCGTCGGCGTCGACGCGTTCGCCGCCGTGCGAGACGGTGTCCGGGTCGCCGAGGCCGAGACCGTGGTGGTCTTGCTCGACGCGATGCGGGGCGAGGTATTCGTGCAAGATACACGAATGTTAGAGCCGTTTTTCGCTGAAATCGGGCGGGTCACCGAACGGCTCGAAGGCGCCGAGAGGCTCGTCGCCATCGGCGCGGGCGCGAAGCTCGTCGACTGGTCGTGCTTCGGCGACCGGGTGCGTCTCGTCACGGATGCACCGCACGACGTCCCCCGAGCGAGCGCGATCGGCCGCATCGCGCTCGGGGCCGCGCCGATCGACGTCGACGCGCTCGAGCCGTTCTACGTGCGTCCACCCGACATCACGATGCCGCGCAAGTGATCAGCGGTACTGCTCGAGGTCGATGTTGTATTTTTTGAGCCAGCGGTGGATTTGCATTCGCTCTTTGCCGAGCTCACGACCCACGGCGGCGACGTTGCCACCGTGACGGTTGAGGAGCCCGCGGAGCTCGTCCTCGCTCGGCGCCCCGCGCCTGGGTGACATCGGCGCGGCGCTCGGGACGAGGCTCGGGACCATGTCGCGTTTGCGGTCGGCGTAACCGCGCATGCCCTCGCTCATCGGGTCGGGAAGATGGCCGACGTCGATGACCAGCCTGCCCCTGGCATCACGCTGAGTCGCGAGCGCGACCGCGCGTTTGATGCAGCTCTCGAGCTCGCGTACGTTGAACGGCCAGTCGTAGTGAATCATCGCGACCATCGCCGAGAACGTGAACGTCGCCGCCTGTTCACCGAAGTGCGCGAGGAACAGCTGCGAGAGCCGGTAGATGTCCTCCTTGCGCTCGCGGAGCGGCGGCAGTCGCACGGTGTGCTCGTTCAGGCGTGCGAAGAGATCGCCGCGGAATTTGTCGGCCTTGACGTGGTTGTGGAGATCGCGATGCGTGGCGCACACGACGCGGATGTCGACGTGCTCGGGCGTGGTGCCGCCGAGCGGGAAGATCTCGCGTGCCTGCAGCACGCGGAGAAGCTTGGCCTGCGCCTCGAGCGGCATGTCTCCGATCTCGTCGAGGAAGAGCGTGCCCTTGTCGGCCAGCTTCACGAGGCCGGGCTTGTCGCGGTCGGCGCCGGAGAACGCGCCGCGCCGATAGCCGAACAGCTCGCTCTCCAAGAGGTTCTGCGGGATCGCGGCGCAGTTGATCGCCTGAAACGACCCCTTGCGGCCCGACAAGCGATGAAGAGCTCGTGCGGCCACCTCTTTGCCGGTGCCGGTCTCACCCAAAACCATGCAGGAGAGCTCGGTTGGCGCGATGCGCTCGATCTCGGCGGCGATCGCGTCGATTTGGGCGCCGCCGACGAGCTCGTGGGCGCTCGAGTGACGCGGCACCAGGCCGAACATCGCCCCGTCGATGCGATAAGGGACATAGCGCTCGGCGCCGGTCTCGACGAACTTGAAGATGGCGTCGCCGACGCGGACCTCGTCCAAGTGCTCGAGCGGGTGCTCGTGGATGAAGGCCCCGTTGACGATCGTGCCGTTGCGGCTGCCGAGATCCCAGAGCATCCAAGAGTCGCCGACGCTCGAGAACCGCGCGTGCTCGCGGCTGACCGCCTGCTCGGGTACGCAGATGGGGTTGGCCGCATCACGACCGACGACGACCACGTCGGACGTAAAGACGTACGCGGGGTAGAGCTGATCGAAGTTCGGGGCGTAGAGCAGGACGATCCCGGGGCGGGGCACGACCTCGCTCGCGCCCGACTCGTCCGCGCCCGAATACGACGACGAAACGCCGGTTCGGTGTTTGCTCACGGACAGAGGACCTTCGCCCATCGGGAGCGATCCTACACTAGCCAGCGCCCTTTTTTCGCCCTGCAAGGTAGCGATTCGGGTCGACGTTGGTGCGGCGACATACCTCGGCGAGGGCGGCGTCCGCACGGTCGGGAAGCGCCTCGAACGGACCAGAGTTGTCGACGACGATGTCGGCGGCCGCGAGCTTGTCGGCGAGCGGCACCTGCGAATCAAGGCGCTTTTTTGCCTCCTCTTCGGTCGAGCCGTCACGGGCCATCGCGCGGGCGAGCTGGACCTCGGGCGAGACCGCCACGACGACGAGCGGTCGCAGCATGTCCGCGCCTCCGTTTTCCACGATCAACGCCGCCTCGTAGCACACGAGCGGCTCACCGGCTTCGCCGTAAGCCTGCGCGCGCTTCATCGTTTCCATCGTGATGCGAGGGTGCGTGATGCCGTTGAGGATCTTCCGTTTCGTCGCGTCGGCGAAGACGATGGCGGCGACCGCCTTGCGGTCGAGCTCGCCGTCCGGGCCGAGCACGCCGGGCCCGAACGCGGCGACGAGCTCAGCGAGCCCTTCGGTGCCTTTCGCTACGACCTCGCGGGCTAGCACGTCGGCGTCGACGACCGGCAGACCACGCGTTCGAAAATGCGCAGCGACCGCGCTCTTTCCCGAAGCGATGCCGCCAGTGAGACCGAAGAGGTGCATGGGCTCTGCTAGGAGAGATATCTGACCGCTTCAGCACGTACCATCCTTTGCTGCTAGAACGACCCCGTGAAGCTCGGGCAGGTGACGCGGCGCAAGTTCCTCGCGGGCCTCGGTGGCGCGCTCGTCCTTGCGAGCGGCATCGTCGCGGTCGTCCGGACGCACGGCTACGACCTTCCGCCCGAGATCGCCGGCAAGCTCGTCGGCCTCGCCCCTTGGGAGTACGTGCTCGTCAAGACCGCTGCGCGCCGCGTCTGCGCGGCCGACGTCGACGACGGCTCGGTGCCTTCTCCCGACGACACCGACGTCGCGGGCTTCGCGGACAGGTACGTGGCGTCGATGCCGCCAGCGCTGAAGAGCGACTTGAAGGGGCTCTTCGCGCTCGTCGAGCACGGCGCGCCGATCGCGTGCGGCTTCTCCTCGCGCTTCTCGAAGCTGGACGCGGCCTCGCAAGATCGCGTGCTCGCCTGGCTCGAGTCGAACGACGTCACGCTCTTGCGCGGAGGCTTCGCGGGGCTCAAATCACTCCTCTTCATGGGATTTTATCGCGATCCTCGAACGTGGAAGATCCTCGGCTACGATGGTCCGAGGGTCGGAAGGCCGGCGCTCGGATGGTGACGCTCGCCGAAGCGGTCGTCCTCGGCGCCACGCTCAGGGGCGACGTGACGCTCGACGTGGACGCGGTCGTGGTCGGTACCGGCGCCGGTGGCTCGATCGCCCTGCGCGAGCTCGCGCGTGCGGGCTTGAAGGTCATCGGCCTCGAAGAAGGCGGGTTTCACACGACCAAGGACTTCGATCAACGCGAAGACCATATGCTGCCGATCCTCTTCCAAGACGGCGGCGGCCGCACGACGACCGACCTCGCCATCCGCGTCCTCCAAGGGCGCGGGCTGGGCGGCAGCACCATCCACAACACCAACCTGTGCAAGCGCATCCCGGACGAGATCCTGAAACTCTGGACCGACGAGCATCGTGTCGTCGGTAGCTCAGCTGCCGAGATGCGACCGTTCTTCGAGCGGATCGAGCGGGAGCTGTCGGTCTCCGAAATCCCCCAAAGCTGGCAGAATGCAAATAATACGGTGATGCGCGTCGGCGTCGAGGCGCTCGGCTGGAGAGGCGCGCCGATGAAGCACAATCGCGTCGGCTGCCAGTTGAGCGGCTTCTGCGAGCTCGGGTGCAGCTATGACGCCAAACAGAACGCCCTCAAGGTCGTGCTCCCGCAAGCCGCCGAGGCGGGCGCCGCGATCTATTCGAACGTCGAAGCGCGCCGCATCACGTTCGAAGATGGACGGGTGACCGGGCTCGAGGCGATCGCGAAGGGCGACGCGGGCCAGGCGGTAGCAGCGCTCCACATTCGCGCGCGGCTCGTCGTTCTTTCGGCGAGCGCGACGGGCTCGTCGGCGCTTGCCATTGCGAGCGCAATTCCCGATCCGAACGAGCAGCTCGGCGTGGGTCTCCGCATCCACCCGGGCGCGGTGGTCGCCGGCCTCTTCGACAAGGACCTCCGGAGCTACGACGGCATTCCGCAGTCGTACGAGTGCACCGAGCTTTTGCGCTTCGAGAAGGGGAGCGACGCCCGCTGCTGGCTCATTCCTGCCTTTGCGCACCCGATCGGCACCGCGTCGATGTTCCCCGGCTTCGGCGCCGCGCACATGCGCGCGATGCGCAACTACTCGCACCTCGCGGTCGTCACGGCGATGGTGCATGACGAGACCTCCGGCCGCGTGAGCGCGACGAGCGACGCGCGTCCCAAGATCCACTACTCGATGCTCGAGAGCGACCGGCAGCAGATGGCCAAAGGGCTCGTCGCTGGCGCGCGCATTCTCTTCGCCGCCGGCGCACGAGAGGTCACGATCCCCGCGATCCCGCCGGTCACGCTGAAGAGCGCGAAGGAGCTCGATTCGCTCGACACGTCGTTCGTGCAGCCGTTCTCGGTGCCGATCACCGCGGTGCATCCGATGGGCGGGCTCCGGATGGGCGAAGATCCGAGGACGAGCGCGGTCAAATCGACCGGCGAGCATCACCTCGTGCGCGGGCTCTTCGCGTGCGACGGCAGCGTGTTCCCGACCAGCATCGGCGGTCCGCCGCAGATCGGCATTTATTCAACCGCGCTCCGGATCGCCGGACACGCGGTCGAATACGCCAAAGCGAGCCTCTAAATAAGCTCGCGCCCAGAGCGCGCAGACCTGCCGCGCGTCCAGAATGCGCTCACGTGCCCTGTTTGGTCGGATCTTCGATCCGACCGGTGAAGAGCACGGTGCCGCTCGAGTCGTCGCGGATGAAGAAGAGGAACGGATGGTCGACCTTGAAGTCGACCGTCTTCGGCTCGACCATCGCCGCCGTCGTCCTCATCGCGACGCCGGTCGCCGCAGCCGCTTCGGTGCCCTCTTCGTTCACGTCGACATACGCCTTGTGGACGACCGCCGAGATCTCGAGCGGCTCCGCCCCCTTTTGGGCGATGCCCGAGAAGTCGGCCTTGGGGGTGAACGCGTCAGGCATGCCCATCTGGCCGAGCGTCCCTTCGAGCTCGAACTTGCCGGTCGTCTTGAAGCGGGGGAGGGTGAGATTGACCCGGGCTGCGTGCTCGGCCGCGACCCATTTCGAGACCGACGTCGCGTCGAGCGATGCCTCGACGACGTCGAGCTTTTTGCCGGCCTTGGGGAGCGCGACGACCATCGAGAGATGGTGCTGGGCATCGCCGGCGTATGGAATCGAGAGCACCTCGAACTCGCCGACATCGACGTACTGCCCTTCGTGCAAGGTCGCGTGCATCTGGCTCGCGGTGACTTTGCCGCCGGTCGCGAGCACGAAGGTATCGCCGTTCGTCTTCTTCTTGTCGAACGGCGTCCTCCACGCGCCCTTGAAGTAGACCGCGTTCGTCAGCACCAGGCGCGTCGTCGGCGTCACCGAGCCTTGCGGAAGAAGGTCGGTGATCTTGTGGTTGGTCTTGTCGGCGACCCACGTATTGATCGCCTTGCGCGAAGCGTCCGCGTTCTTCTTGAAGTCGAGCGTCCCGAGCTCGGCGCCATACGCCGCTTTCGTCGTCGTGAGAAATTCGGGCAAGAACGCGTAACCCTGCTGACCCCAGAGTCGGTTGGCGACGGCGAGCGTCGGGCCCTTTTCGCTCTTCTGCGACCACGCACCGAGGAGCGCGGCGGCGGCCTGATTCGTCGCCGCCGGATCCGAGCCGAGGTGCAGGGTCGTCTGCATCTGCGTCGCGGTCTCGCCACGCGCACCGCCCGCGGTCATCGCGAGCGCGATCTCGATGCTCGCCGGTGAGAACAAGAGGTTGCCCTTGTTGGCCTTGAGGCGCGCATAGAGATCGGCGTTGAGCGCGTCGATCGCTTGCGGCATCGACATCGCCGGCGCAGGTGGCGTCGCCATCGCGGCGCCGGCATCGACCGGGGTCGTGTCGGCCGGCGGCGCGGTCACGACCGGCGCGGGCGGCGGCATCGGCGGAGGCGGCGGCTGGGAGGCTGGGGTCGAGTCACCACACGCGACGAGAAGCGAAAGGGCGGAGAAGAAGACGACGGAAGATCGTTGCATGATGGGAGGGACAATACGCGCCTCTCCGGGCGAAAGTTCTCCGAAACGAACGGGCGGCGGGCGCGGACAAAACGAAAAACGGCCAGCGAATGTCTCGCCGACCGTCTCTCGACGCGCTCCCGAAATCCGGGAGCGCTTCCGTTACAGGATGCTGCTCAGCCGCCGTCGCCCGCGTCCGCCGGCGTGGTGCCGGAGTCTTGCGTGGTCGTCCCGGCGTCGTCCGTCTCGCTGCACGGGTCGGCGCTCGGCGGGCCCGGCGGGACCGCAGTGATGTCCGAGGAGATCTGCTTGGCGGTGAAGCCGAGGCCGATCGAGATGCCGTCGCAGTCCTTGCCGGCCACGTTCGTTCCGTCCGAGAGGATGTCCGAGGCCTGCTTGATCTGGCCCGCAATGCTGTCGAAGCCCGAGCCGCCGCAGAGGCTCTTCGAGAGGCGACCGGCGACCTTCTGGAGGCCGTCGACGAGCTCTTGCGTGTTGATGACGCCGGCGATCGTGCCGTTGTCGGCCGTCGTGGCGTTCGTGTGGTCGAACGTGATGATCGCCTTGTGGACGGTGAGCGAGAGCGAGACGCCCGAGATACCGATCGCGAGGGTGACGTCGTTGCTGGTTCCGCCGAACGCGCCGTTGACCCAGGTGCCGTTCGCGACGTACGAGCTTGGGAACTGGACCTGCGAGGTCGACGGGTCGGTCTTGTTCGACAGAAGGGTGTCGAGGACCGGCCACTTGTCGGCGGTCGTGAACGTCGGCTTCGTCGCGCCGGTCTCGTCGAACTTGGCACCCGCGTTGAGGTAGCCCGTGATGCCCGAGTTCGACTGCTTGGGGTCGTCCGAGAGGCCCTTTACCGTGATCTCGATCGTGAACGAGCCGTCCGCGATCGACTCGTTGATGGTCGTCGACGCGGTCGCAGCGACCCCGAGGATGATCGGCATGATGTTCTCGCCGAACGAGTTGTCGATGCCGTTCGTGCCGTCGGTGTAGACCGTCGCTTTGGAGGCGCCGGCGGCCGGCGTGCAAAGGTCGGTCGACTTGGCGTTCGAGGTCTTGCCGTCGAGGTTGTAGCCGAAGTCTTTCCACGCCGTCTTCGAGCTCGACGTCTGACCGCGGAGGGTGTCACCCAAGTACAGCCTTTGGAGAGCGAAGTTGTGGACCGAGGTGTCCGTCGTAGCGCCTGCGCCCGAGGGAAGCGCCGGAGGAAGCGCGCCGCCGCCGTTGGCAGCTCCACCACCGCCGTCGCTGCTGTCGCTGCAAGCTTGCAGCGCAAACCCGCCCCCGACACTCATAGCAACACCCAACACCGTGAGAACGCGTGCAAGCTTCATGTGATGACTCTCCCGAGCTACGGCCTCGTCCCGCATCGCCCTGCTCCAGCAAGCGAGCCGACGAACGTAACGAAGTTATAAAAAAGGAACCTAACGACCAGACGCCAGCAAAAATGCCGTCGCCGGCGAAGACCTTAACTCGGCACGCCCAGACTCGCTGCAAAATTCGATGCCGGGCGGATGCGATTTGTCCGACATTTCCCGTCGATTTCGTATCGCAGCGCGTCATTGGGTCCATCGAACGCACAGCTCCGGGATGACGGAAGAGGGCTGCGTGCGCCCGTCTAGGCATCGCGCGAGAGGGGTGCTAACTCGCCAGGGCCGTCGATGAAGGAGCCTCGTCTCGAGAGATGACCGCCGAGTTCGTCCATCTGCACGTCCACACGCAGTACTCGATGCTCGACGGGGCGTTGAAGGTCAAAGACCTCGTGAAGCGCGTCGCTGCCGCCAAGATGCGCGCGGTGGCGATGACCGATCACGGCAACATGTTCGGCGCCATCACGTTCTACAAGGCGGCGAAAGAGGCCGGCGTCCAGTCGGTCCTCGGCTGCGAGATCGACGTCGCCGAGCAGGGCAAGACGCACCACCTGCCGCTCTTGGCCTCGTCGCTCGAGGGGTACAAGAACCTCGTCTGGCTCGTCTCACGCGGGCACGTCGAACAGAACCCGAACGGTCCGGCGGGACATCCCAGCATCTCGCTCACCGACCTCGCGTCGCACTCGAAGGGGATCATCGCCTTCACCGGCTGCATGGGCGGCCTCGTCCCCCAGAAGATCTTGGAGGAGGGACCAGCGGCAGGCGGCATCTTGCTCGCCAAGCTCCGTGAGCTGCTCGAGCCCGGGGGGCTGTACGTCGAGCTCCAAGACCACGGTCTGCCGGAGCAGAAGATCCTGAACGAGCTGCTCGTCCTCGAGGCGAAGAAGCTCGACCTGCCGCTCGTCGCGACCAATGACGTCCACTACGCCGCGCGCGAGGACGCCGAGGCGCATCTCTATCTCTCGTGCATCAAGACCGGACGCTCGTACGCCGAGGCGAAAGAGCGTCATCACGGCTCGAGCGACATGTACTTGAAGAGCGCCGAGGAGATGGCGCAGCTCTTCTCGGCGCATCCGCAGGCGATCGAAAATACGCTGAAAATCGCCGAGAGATGCGCGATAAAGCTGAAGCTCGGCGAGCCGATGCTCCCGAGCTTCGTCGTGCCCGAAGGCTACGATCTCGAGGGCTACTTCCGCCACGTCTCGAGGGAAGGGCTCGAGTCGCGTTTCGTCGACTTCGACGCGATCGGAAAGAAAGTCGACAAGGACGCCTACCGCGCGCGCCTCGTGCTCGAGCTCGACGTCATCGCGAAGATGAAGTTCCCGGGCTACTTCCTCATCGTCTGGGATTTCATCCGTTACGCCAAGCAGGCGGGGGTGCCGGTCGGCCCTGGTCGCGGCTCCGGTGCCGGCTCGATCGTGGCGTACTCGCTCCGGATCACGGACCTCGACCCGATCCCGTACAACCTTCTCTTCGAGCGCTTCTTGAATCCGGAGCGCGTCAGCATGTCGGACTTCGACATCGATTTTTGCATGGATCGGCGCGATCAGGTCATCGCGTACGTGCAGCAGAAATACGGTGAGACCTCGGTTGGCCAGATCGCCACCTTCGCCGAGCTCAAGGCCAAGAGCGTCGTCAAAGACGTCGCGCGCTGCATGTCGATCACGCCGATCGAGGCGCAGGCGATCGCGAACCTGATTCCGCGCAAGAACCCGGCCGAGACGTTCACGATCACCGAGAGCCTCGAGGTCGAGCCGAAGCTCAAAGCGCGCTACCAGACCGAGCCGCAGATCCGCGAGCTCCTCAATCAATCGATCAAGCTCGAGGGTCTGACGCGTCACGCCGGCAAGCACGCGGCAGGCATCGTCATCAGCGAAGGTCCGCTCTGGGACCACGTCCCGATCTTCAAGGACGAGAAGAGCGGCGCGCTCGTCACCCAATATTACAAGGAAGACGTCGAGCAAGCCGGGCTCGTGAAGTTCGATTTTCTCGGCCTCAAGACGCTGACGGTGCTCGACATCGCCACGCGCCTCATCAACGCGCGCCCCGATGTTCGGGCTCGCCAAGAGACCTTCGATCTGTCGAAGCTCGCGCTCGACGACAAGCCGACCTACCAGCTCCTCGGCTCCGGTGAAACCAAGGGCGTCTTCCAGCTCGAGTCGAGCGGGATGCAGCAGCTCTTCAAAGACCTCCGGGCCGACTGCTTCGAGGACATCATCGCCGCCGTCGCGCTCTACCGCCCGGGCCCGCTCGGCGCAGGCATGGTCACCAACTTCGTCAACCGCAAGAACGGGCGCGAGGCGATCGGCAAGATGCATCCGCTCGTCGACGATCTCCTCGCCCCGACCTACGGCGTCGTCGTCTACCAAGAGCAGGTCATGCAGGTCGCGCAGAAGCTCGCCGGCTACACCCTCGGCGGCGCCGACCTCCTCCGCCGCGCGATGGGCAAGAAGAAGCCCGAAGAGATGGCGAAGCAGAAAGGGACCTTCCTCGAAGGCGCCACGAAGAATGGCGTCGCGCTCGAAGACTCCGAGCGCATCTTCGGCCTGCTCGAATACTTCGCCGGCTACGGCTTCAACAAGTCGCACTCGGCGGCATACGCGCTCATCACCTATCAAACGGCGTATTTGAAGGCGCATTACCCGGCCGAGCTGCTCTGCGCGATCATGACGAGCGACAAGGACCGCATCGAGAAGGTCGTCCGCACGATCGCCGACGCGCGCTCGCTCGGCGTCACCGTCCTTCCTCCCGACATCAACGAGAGCGACACCGACTTCAAGGTCGTCTACACCAACCCCAAGGGCGACAAGAAGATCGCGCCGCGCGCGTTCGTCAAAGACGCGCTCGGCCCCGAGATCCGCTTCGGCCTCGGCGCCGTGCGCGGCGTTGGCGGCGGCGCGCTCGACACCGTGTTCGATGCCCGCAAAGAGGGCGGTCCATTCTTCGACCTCTTCGATTTTGCCTCGCGCGTCGACGCCAAGAAGCTCAATCGCAGCGTGCTCGAGGCGCTCGTCCAGTGCGGCGCGTTCGACACCACGCTGAAGAAGATGGGCGTCACGCGCGCGCGTGCGTTCGCGGCGATCGACATCGCGCTCGAGCGCTCACGCTCAGCCTCGCGTGACCGGGAGGCTGGCCAGACGAACCTCTTCGGTCTCTTCGACGCGGCGAAGCCGGCGAGCTCACCGTCTGCCTCCGGGGCGTCGGCCGGCGACTACATCGACGCGCAGCCGTGGGACCGCCTCGAGATGCTCCAACGCGAGAAGCAGTCGCTCGGCTTCTACGTGTCGGGCCATCCGCTCGAGCGCTATTTGAAGGGCGGCGGCGCGCTCGCCAAGATCGGCGCCGTTCCCAGCGTCGACTGCTCGAGCATGGACGACTGGTCGCTCGTCACCGTCGCCGGCGTGGTCGAGGGGTACCGCGAAAAGCCGCTCAGAGACGGTGGCGGGAAGATCGCGTTCTTCGAGCTCGAAGATCTCGTCGGTCGCGTGAACGTGAAGGTCCGCGGCCGGGAAATCGAGCAGTTCGCGCACCTTCTCAGCGGCAAAGCCCCCGTCATCATCACGGGCAAGGTGAGCTTCCCGCGCCGCGACGAGGACGCCGCCGGCGCCGAAGAGGCCGAAGAGAACCGCGCGGCGACGATCCTCTTGAACGGCGTGACGCCGCTCAGCGACATCGTCAAAGACCAGCGCCGCATTACCGTGCGCCTCGCGACCGACACGACGACTGCGTCCGACTTGAAGAAGATGAAAGACGTCTTCGTCGCCCAGCCGGGCAGCTGCGACGTCATGCTCTCGATCACGTTGCCAACCGGCGCCGAGGCGCTCGTCCAGCTCGGCAAAGAGTTCCGGGTCGAGGTCGGCGATCCGCTCTTGTCCGGGCTCGAGCGCGTCTTCGGCGAGCAGGTCGCCGAGCTACGGTGACACGAGGGATTCGAGCTTGTTTTCAGCCGCTTCGCGGTCCTCGTCGTATTTGACGAGGAGCCCGAGCGTCGCGCGCAAGATCTCCTTGTCGAGCGCGTTGGCGCCGAGAAGGACGAGCGCCCGGGCCCAGTCGATCGTCTCCGAGATGCTCGGCGACTTTCGGAGCTCCATCTTGCGGAGACGCTCGGTCACCTTCACGAGATCCTGCGCGAGCGCGGCACCGATCCCTGGCACACGCTTCTCGAGGATGGCGAGCTCGCGCGAGGGCGGGGGATAGTCGACGAAGGTGTGGAGGCAGCGCCTGCGGAGCGCGTCGGTCATGTCACGCGTGCCGTTGGTCGTGAGGATGATGAGGGGCGCGTGCTTCGCTTTGATCGTGCCGAGCTCGGGGATGGTCACCTGGCGATCGGACAAGATCTCGAGGAGAAAGGCCTCGAACTCTGGATCGGCGCGGTCGACCTCGTCGATCAACAGAACGACGGGCGTCTCGCTCGTCAGCGCGCGCAGGAGCGGTCGGGCGAGGAGAAAGCGCTCGCTGAAGAACGCGGCGTCGGCGTTGCCGATCTGAGCGGCGGCTTCGGCGATCGATCCGGCGCCGCCGAGCTTCGAGGCGAGCGTGTCACGGAGGAGCTGGGTGTAGAGGATCTGCTTGGCGTAGTCCCACTCGTAGAGCGCCTTGGCTTCGTCGAGCCCCTCGTAGCACTGGAGGCGAATCAGCGTACGGCCGAGCCCCTCCGCGAGCGCGCGGGCCAGATCGGTCTTCCCTACGCCGGCGGGGCCCTCGACCAAGAGCGGCTTGTCGAGCGCCATCGCCAAAAACGCGGCGAGCGCAGTGCGGTCATCGGCGAGGTATCCCACACCGGCCAGGGTCTTTTCGAGCGCGCGCACCTTGTCGGCGGCCGTCCCTGAAGGGGGGTGGGGAGCGGTTGCGGGCGGCATCGACGGCACATTCAAGCTATATCATGCGAGAAAGTGCGCCATTCCTGGACGCTACGGTAATCTCGAAAAAACATGTCGGATCGTGAGGATTTGCTGCGCATCGACGTGACGGGAACGGTGCACCCCGTCGGTCGAGTGGCGAGCCAGCAGCTGCGTTCACGTTCGGGGGAGTGGGTCCTTCACCCGAGCCCGCGCGACGTCATCGTGCTCCGCTCCAACGGCGACACGCCGTCGAAGTACAACTTGAAGCTCGCAGGCGAGATCACGATGCCAGGCGCGCTCTGCGACGTCGTCGCGCTGGTCGCGCAGTCGCAGTGGTCCGGTGAGATGAACGTCCTCGAAGAGCGCGGCGCGCGATCGCTGTTCTTTGACCATGGCGGTCTGGTCGCTGCGACGACGACGGTCCCGGAGGAACGCCTCGGCGAGACGCTCTATCGGTTCGGCGTCGTCACACGCGAGCAAGTGGATGCGGCCGTGCAAACCGCTGCGCTCACTGGGAAGCGGTTCGGCGAAGCGGCGATCGAGCTCGATTTCGTGAGCGCCGAAGAGCTCTACCCCATGATGGCGCGTCAGGCCGAAGAGGTCTTTTACGGCGCGATCCACGTCGGCGCGGGCATGTTCTATTTCTTCGACGGCTTCGACGAAAAGGCGATCACGCGTCGCCAAACATTGAACGCAGGCATGCTCTTGATGGAAGGCGCGCGCCGCATGGACGAGATGCGCTTCTTCCGCGAGAAGATCCCGACCGACGATTACCTTCCGGTCGTCTCGAACAAAGAGAAGAAGCCGCCGCCCGAGGACGTCGCCGAGGTCTTCGCGCAGATCGACGGGCGCCGGTCCATCGCCGAGATCGGCCGCCGCATCGGTCAGCTCGAGTTCGAGGTCACGCGTGCGGTCTTCCAGCTTCTCCAGGGCGGCTTCGTCCACATGGTCGCGCCTCGTCCGCACGGACCGGAGGCGATCACCGAGGCGTTCAACCCGGCCCTCATGGAGATCCACCGCGTCTGCGATCACAACGGCAAGGCCGTCGAGCTCCGCGACGGCCTCGCGCGCTTCGCGACCGGCGGCGGCGTCTATGACCCGCTCTTCATCGGTGCCGGACCTCTCCCGGACGGGTCGTTCAACGCCGAGCGGCTCGGGCGCAACTTGGTCGCGCTCGCCGGCGACGACCCCGACGCGTGGCTGCTCCAACTCCTTCATGAGTATGTAGGATTCGCCCTGTTCCACGCCGGCTCGCTGCTTCCGCGTGAGGCCGAGTCGGCGCTCGGCTCCAGGGTCAACGAGCTGCTCAAACCGGTTCGCGTAGCTGAAGCACCGGCGCCGACGCCGTCGCACGCATCGGCGTTGAACTTCGGCACCTAGCCCCTCGTTCCGAGGTAGGTTGGGAGGTTCTCTCCGAGGAAGAAACTGACCATGTCGAATCGCAAAGACGAGATCGTGGAGATCGCCACCCGTCTGTTCGCCGAACGCGGCTACGAGGGCGCGAGCATGGGAGATTTGGCCGAGTGTGTCGGCCTCCGCAAGGCGTCGCTCTTTCACCACTACGCGAGCAAAGACGACCTCTACATCGCCGTCCTCGAGTGCCTCGTCGGGCGGCTCGGAGGCCTGGTCGCACAGACGGCATCGGGGCCGGGGACGTTCTCCGAGAAGCTCGATCGCATGACGGAGGCGACGTTCGACGCGTTCGTGACCGAGCCCTTCGCCGCACGCCTCATGGTGCGAGAGATGATGGATTGGGGGCCGTTCGCCAAGAAATCGTTCCAGACCGTGGCCAAGCCCGTGCTCGAGGCCTCGGAGGCCTTCTTGCTGTCGGGTCAGACGGAAGGGGTCGCGCGCGAGCAGAGCCCGCGCCAGGCGCTCCTCACGCTCATCTCGGCGCACCTGCTCCCATACTCGATCGGCACGCTCATCGAGCACGCCTGGGGGACGACGCCGTTCGCGCCCGACTTCGTCGCAGAGCGAAAAAAGGCCGTCCGCGACCACATTCGCGCGTTCGTCCTCAAGCCTGAATACGTCTAACCGGCGTCGTTTCCGGCGTCCAGCGCACCGCCTTCACCACAGGCCGGGCGGCACGTGTCACCGTCTTGGCTGTTTAGAGTGCACGCCCACTGGCCGTCGGTGCATGCGCAGTCGTAGTAGCTCGC
>CAJDWT010000008.1_pt1 | contig 38357 bp, 34 predicted proteins | sample 7391671 | NCBI WGS metagenome assembly CAJDWT01 (sample SAMEA7055729, study PRJEB34461) | soil metagenome | biome: terrestrial ecosystem; feature: Peninsula; material: soil | place: Antarctica | collected 2016
CGGCAGCGGCTCGCTGATCTCGGTCCTCGTCCGTTGCGGCTCCTCCGGGGGGGCCGAAGGCCCGACCGGCCCCGTCGAGGCGATGGGTGGACGCGAGAGCGCGATCGGCGGCGTCTCCGACGGGACGAGCGCAGCAACCCGAGGATGCGGGTGCGACATCGGCGCGGTCTGCGCGAACGAAGGAACGGACGGTTGCGGCGGCGGCGGCGCGTCGTCGTCGTCCATCGTCTGGTCCACGTTAGAGGGCCGCGAGCTCCCTGCGCGTCCAGAGTCGTCCGATCGCGGCGGAGGAAATTGGCCGGGCTCGGCGAGCTTCACTTGGAGCTCGGGTGACGGCGTCCACTTCGCGGTCGGCGCGCCCGGCATCATCCGCGCACGGTCGTCGTTCGCGGGCGGTGAAGCGGCGACGCCGGGCATCGAGGGCGCGCTCTCGGATGGCGGCGGCGCGGGCGACAAACGCTCCTGCATCTCCGGCGAGAGCTGCATCTGCCTTGTCTGCTGCATCGGCGCCAGCTTCATCGCGCCGGAGAGGCGCATCGCCGGCGGCGCGTAGTCGTCGGCCGAAATTCCACTCAGACGCGCCGCCTCCAAGATCGAGCGCGCGAACGCACGCGCGTCTGGAGCCCGGTCGTGCGGCGCCTTCGCGAGATTCTGCATGATCACGGCCGCGATCGGCGCGGGCACGTACGCGCCTCGCGGGATCGAGAGCAGCGGCGTCGGCGCGTCGTGGATCTGTTGAATCAAGAGGCCTACGGCTTGATCGCCTTCGAACGGGGTCCGACCCGCGAGCATTTGGTAGAGCAAGGTCGCGATCGCATAGACGTCGCCGGCAGGGCCGACCCCTTCGCCTTGAGCGCCTTCGGGCGAGATGTAGCGCGCGGTGCCGAAGATGAGGCCCGCCGCCGTCGCCATCGATTGCTCGCCCCACGACAGACGCGCGATGCCGAAATCGAGCACCTTCACGTAGTCGGTGTCTTGCCCGCGCTTCACGAGCATGACGTTTTCGGGCTTCAAATCACGGTGGACGATGCCTTGCGCGTGGGCCTCACCGACCGCGTCGCAGAGCTGGAGGGTGATGTGGAGCGCACGCGGCAAGTCCATGCCACCGCCGGCGGCGTTGAGCGCCGACTGCAGGCTCATGCCGTCCAGGAACTCCATCACGATGTAGAGCGCGCCGTCCGGCAGCTGACCGGCGAGATGCACGTGCACGACGTTTGGGTGCTGCAGGCGCGAGGCGACCTTCGCTTCGCGATGGAAGCGGGAGACGAGCTGCGTGTTGGCCGAGAGCTCACGATGGAGGATCTTCACCGCGACGTCGCGGTCGATCCCCTTTTGGAACGCGCGGTAGACGCGGCCCATTGCGCCGACGCCGGCGAGCGAGCGTACCTCGATATGCCCGGAAATTTCACGCGAGAGGTAGGGGTCGGGCCCGGTGTCGTCGGCAGATGGGTCGGCCTTCGGCGCCGAAATGAGAGGCGTGCCGTCGTTGGGACAGAAGAGGGCGTCGGACGGAAAACGCTCGCGACATGCCGGACAAAACTTCGGCATCTTCGACGGCTCGCTCTTCTCCGCGCCCAGTGTCACTGCGTCTGGCATCGTACCGGTAACCCGCCGTTATCGCGAACCCAGAGGGTGATCTCGCGCAAAAATTCGCCGATTTGGACCCGCACCCGGCGAGCATTGAGCCGCCGACCGTTTCGGCGTAAGGACGGCCTCCGATTTTTTCCAGCTCGACGATGACGGACGCGCAAAAGACCAAATCCCCCTCGCTCGCCAAAGCTAAAGGCGAAGCGCCGCCTGCCGTCGAGGAGACGCCGGAGAGCACCGTCACGAGCCCGCTCCTCGCCTTCCAATTCGGCGAGTTCGACGGGCCGCTCGACCTGCTTCTGCACCTCTGCCAGAAGCACGAGCTCGACATCCTCGACATCCCGATCGGCTTCATCACCCAGAAATATCTCGAATACCTGGGGTTGATGCAGTCGCTCGAGCTCGACGTGGCGGCTGAATACCTGGTGATGGCGGCCACGCTCGCCCACATCAAATCGAAGATGCTTTTGCCTGCACCGCCGCCCGGCCAGGAAGACGATTTGCTCGAAGAAGAGGAAGACCCGCGCGAGATGCTGATTCGCCGGCTGCTCGAGTACCAAAAGTACAAGCAGGCGGGGGCGGATCTTGCCGCGCGTGGCGTGGCCGGGCGGGACGTCTTCACCCGCGGCGTGCAAATCGAGGAAGCGACCCCGCAAGGGCTCGCGCCGCTCCAGGAAGTGTCGCTTTTTGCGCTGTTGGAGGCGTTTCAGGCGGTTCTTTCCCGAGCGAAAATCGAGATTTCGCACGACATCGTCCAAGACCGCATCACGATTACCGATCGCATTCACGAGCTGACCGAGCTGTTCACGACCAGGAAGCAAGTCTCGTTCACAGAGCTGTTCGCCGGGACCACCTCGAAGTTCGAGCTCGTCATCACGTTCTTGGCGCTCCTCGAAATGGCGCGCCTGAAGCTGACCCGCCTGACCCAGACCGGGCCCTTGGCGCCCATCTACATCGCCGTCCGTGAAGAAGGCGTCGAGGCCGCTCCGCCGGAGGTCATGGCCGAGGTCCATGCTCAAGAGGCCGAAGAGCAAGAACGCGTCGCTGCGCTCGAAGAAGAAGAAGAAGAAGAAGAAGAAGAAGAAGAAGAAGAAGAAGAAGAAGAAGAAGAAGAAGACGACGACGATGACGATGAAGATGACGGCAATGACGACGATGAAGACGAAGACGAAGACGAAGACGAAGACGGCAAAGAAGACGAACCGGAAGACGACATAGCGTCCGACGACGAGAAGAAGAAGAACGACGACGAAACGCCCGAAGAGACGACATGAGCGGCCACGACGACGAGACGCAGGGAAGCGAAGACGAAGCGCCGGTGAGCGGCGAAACAGCGACCGAAGAGCATGCGGAGGACGAGGCGGCAGGCGGACCGCCGACGCGTCGTATGCTCGAGGAAGAGCAGCCGCAGCACGTCGAGACCGAGCCGCACATTCCGGTCGCCGTCCCTTCGGCGCTCGACGTCGAAACGACGCTGAACCTCTCGAGCGAGGAGCTCGACCAAGCGCTGCGCGACGACTCGTCTCCCTTGGCGACGACGATGGAAGCGCCGACCGCGATCAACCAGGGCACGCTCGGTCGGGATCATTTGAAGGGGCTGCTCGAGGCCCTCATCTTCGCGAGCGACAAGCCGCTCAAGCCCGGTGATTTGGCGCGCTCCGCGGCCGCGCCGGTGAAGGAAGTGAAGCTCCTGCTCGCGATCTTGAAGCAGGATTACTTGACCCACGGCATCCAGCTCGATGAGGTCGCCGGCGGATGGATTTTCCGCACGAGCGTCGCCTTCGCCCCATTCGTGCGCGACATGGCCTCACAAAAGCCGGTGCGCCTCTCGCGCGCCCAGGTCGAGACGCTCGCCATCCTCGCGTATCGCCAGCCGGTCACGCGTCCGGAGATCGACGACGTCCGCGGCGTCGATTGCGGCGCGACCCTGAAGCTCCTCCTCGAGCGCGACCTCGTGCGGATCCTGGGCAAGAAGGACGAGCCGGGTCGCCCGCTCCTCTACGGAACCACGTCCCATTTCCTCGAGTTCTTCGGTCTCAACTCGCTGAAAGATTTGCCCACGCTCCGCGAATACACCGAGCTCAACGAAGACTCGCGCCGCACCGTCGAGAAGGAGCTCGGCGAGACGCTGGACGCATCGCAACCTATCGGTCTCACGCCGAAGGAAGCCCCGCCCGTCGAGCAGCCCACCGCTGAAGACGAGCACGCTCCCGACGAACATGCCGAAGCCTCGAGCGAAACCGAAGAGGATGAGACCTCGTCGCAAGCGATGAAGGCTGCCGAAGCAAACGAAGGCGAGCCCAGCGAAGAAGAGGCCTCGGGCGACGAAGCGGAAGACGACGAGGACGAAGAAGAAGACGAAGAAGACGAGGACGACGAGGACGACGAGGACGACGAAGAAGAAGACGAAGAAGAAGACGACGAAGACGACGAAGAAGAAGAGAAAAAAGAGGATGAACCCACGGAGTGAATTGGCGTTCTAACCCCTGACGTTCGTGTCGTGGTCGTCGTCTCCGTGAGGTCGCGCGTCGTCGCTGTTTTTCCGTGAAGCACGCATTTTACGGCGGGGCATGCGGGTTGCTAAGGTCGTTGCTACTGGGCCGCGAGCGGCGCGGAGAAGGACAGTGGGATGACGATCGATTGGTGGGCCAAGGCTCCTGCCCTTGCCATGCTTGCGCTGACGTCGTGTAGCGCGGCCGCGGATCAAAAGCGCGGAGATCTCGGCAACGGGGTGTTCACGTACGAGTGCGTGAGCGCCACGGATCCGGCATGTGCGACGAACAGCCAGAGCTATTTCGATACGGCGACTGACCCCAAGGCCGCGGAGGTGTTTCCGACGGCGATCGCGAGCGGCGCGAAGTTCAGGCTCCGTTACGATGCCACCGCAGCGAACGCGGGAAATCCTACGCTTCGCCCCGTCTCTCCGGTCATCCTCGACTATTCGACGGCCAACAACGGGACGTTCCTCGCGCTCCGTCCGGGCATCGACGCGATCGTCGCGCGCAGCACCGCCGACAGCCTCGTCTTCGACTACACCTACGCGCACGTGTCACCCGTTTCGTCGATCGACGTCATCGATAAGAGCGGTGACAATTCTCTTTCCACCTCCCGCTTGAGCGTCGGTGACGAGCAGAGCTTCGTCGGCGTCGCGCTCGACCCGTTCGGCGAGCGGCTCGCCGGCGCCGTGGACTACACCTGGACGGTCAGTGACGAGAGCGTGCTTCGGCTCGAAGATACCAATCCGATCTCGCGCATGGACGTGAAGGCGCTCGCGGCCGGCACCGCCACCGTAACGCTCACGCAAGGCACCTTCACGAAGACCGTGACCGTCGAGGTGACGCCATGAAGACGAGCTCCTTCGCCCTCGCGCTCACGGCCCTTGCGCTCGCGGGCTGCGCCTCGAAATACGACCACGAAGAGATCTCCAACGTCTCGCAGACGAGCGAGTTCAAGACCCCTGGCTCCATCACCCTCCAAGGGGTCACGCTGAACCTCGGCGAAATCAAGACCGCCACCATCATCCCCTACAACGACGATCACAACCCGATGGTCGGCATTGTCCAGAGCGACAACCCGAACGTCGTGCTGGTCGAAGGCGCCGAAGGGAACAAGTGGGCGTTCTCCGGCGTGAACATCGGCACGACGACGGTGCACTTCATGTCCAACGGCGTCGTCGTCGCTTCTTGCCAGGCGACGGTCAACGACCAAGAGTAGTCACTTCGGCGCATGCTTGGGCATGTGCGTGCCGGCGCAGAAGCGGCCGTCGGCGTGCATCTTTGCGAGCGTCTTGTCGTAGACGGCCTCGAGCGCGGCGTCGCTGTACTCGTCCGTGGGCTCGAAGCACCACCCTTCGACGACGAAGACGGGAGCTTTGCGCGCGTATTCGTCCATGCCTTCTTCGCTCTTTTCGCCGCGCATTTTCAGCCATTCGAAGCCGGTGATCCGCCGCCCGTCGAAGTGGCCCATGAAGCGATAAAGCCCCTGTTTGGCGAGCGGCGGCTCCGGCACGCCGGGCGCGAAGACCGGCAGGACGTAGCCGTCGGAGCGGCCGGAATTCCAGAATGGCGCGAAGACGAAGGGAGGGCAGAGGCACCCGTAGTCGATCGTCGTGTCCACGTACGCGACGAAGCGATACGGCGAGCCGGAGTCGACATGTGCGGTCGTGACCGCTCGATGGATCGCACGAGCGAGCGTATCGAGCGGATCACCGGCGCCTTCGCCGACGTCCGCCGGGACGAGGATCTTCCATTCTCGTGACGAAGCCCGCGCCGCATCCGAGGAAGCGGCGCCTGCATCGACGACGACGGCAGCGTCGACGTCCGGAGGCGACGGCGCGCTCGCCGAAAGGCTTGGCGCCTCTGTGGTCGCTCCGGCGGCGTCGATGACCGCGGCGCTCGGCGTCGGAGGCTCTTTCTTTCGACATCCCGCCGCAACGAGCGCGGCGAGGAGCATCCACGAGCCAGAGCGCACCACGGAGCCTTTCAATCGCCGGCGGGGTCGCCGTACGTCTCCGCCAGCTTCGTCGCGTCGTCGCGCAGCCTCTTGTGAGCCGCGAGCTTGCGGACCAAGGCCCAGAAGGATGGGTCGGCCATCGTCTTCATCGGATCGGACGCCGTCTTCGATTTTTTGGGGATCGACGACGGCCCCTTCGCGCGAAATACGTTCATCTTGTCGACGCTCGCCTTCGTCGGAAAAAGCTCACCCTTTTCCCATGCGAGCACCGTCGCTTGATCGATTCCGAGCGCACCGGCGAGCTCTTTCGCCGTGCATTGGAGCCCTTTTCGCAGCTCCTTGAGCTCTTCCGGCGTCATCGTCAGCCGCCGCCGGCGATCGTCATTTTTCCGATGCGGATGGTCGGCGCGACGATCGACGTGCGCATGTCGATGTCGCTCCCGAGCGCGTCGAGACGCTGCCAGAGCTCGTCGACGTTGAGCGAGATGGTGACCTCGCTCACCGGATAGGTGAGCTCGCCGTTCTCGATCCAGAAGCCGGAGGCCCCGCGCGAGAAGTCGCCTGTGACAGCGTTGAAGCCGAAGCCCATCATCTCGGTGACGTAGAGGCCGCGCTTGGTACCTTTGACGATCGCCTCGTTCGTGTCGGTGCCGGCCGCGAGGACGAAGTTCGTCGTTCCGCCGCCGACCCCGCCGCCGGACGAGCGCGACGCGCTGCCGGTGCTCTCACGCCCGAGCTTGCGTGCGGCGTAGGAGTCGCAGAGGTAGGTCCTCAAGATCCCCTTTTCGACGACGACGTTTTTACGGCTTACGAGCCCTTCCCCGTCGAACGGACGCGAGCCCGGCGCGCGCGGGATGAGCGGATCGTCGACGACGTTCACGAGGTCGCTCGCGATGCGCGTCCCTTCCCGGCCGACCAAGTAGCTCGATTTTCGCCAGATCGAGCCGCCCGAGATGCATTCGGCGAGGAGGCCGAGGATGCTACGTGCGGCGTCGGGGTCGAACACGACCGCGGCTTCGGTCGTCGGCACCGTCTTCGAGCCGAGGAGACGCACGGTGCGCCTCGCGGCCTCATGGCCGACCGACTCGGCGCTGTCGAGCTGGCTCAAGTAGCGACGCGCGGTCCAGTGGTAGCCGCGGCGCTTCTTGCCGTCGGGCTCTTCGGCCATCGGCTGGACGTAGAGCGACGCGTACGAGCCGGTGTAGCCAGCCTTGAATCCGCTCGAAAGCGCCATGCCGAAGCCGCCGGTCGTGCGACCGAACGTGGAGCCTTGGCTGTTGACGATTCGCTTGTCCTCGCGCGCCGCGTCCTCAGCACGCTTCGCCCAGTCGATCGCCTGCGCCGCGTCGACGGTTCCGCACTGCGGGTCGTAGAGATCGAGATCGGGCTGCTTCGACGGATCGCAGAGGAGCTTCGGATCGGCCGGGCCCGCGAACGGATCTTCCTGCGCGAGCTCGACGAGCTCGAGCGCGTCCTTCACGAAGCGCTCGATACCGCGGTCGGACATGTCGCTCGTCGAGGTGAGGGCGACCTGCTTGCCCTTCATCACGCGGAGCCCAGCGGAGCGATGCCCCGCCTCTTCGACGAGCTCGGTCTCACCCATGCGTACGCGTGCGGAGAGCTCGGCACCTTGACGCACAATGCATTCGGCGACGGTCGCGCCGCCTTGTTTCGCCATCGTGACGATGCGGTCAGCGAAGTCGATGAGCGGAGTAATGGACGCGTCGGACATACGCGCCAGCTTACGTTATTTGCGCGAGGAAATCGGCGATTTGCGGCAGCGGGAGCACGCGCGTGACGACGTTTGCGCGGACGGCCGAGCCGGGCATCCCGAAGACGACTGCCGTCTCTTGCGACTCGGCGATGACGGTGCCGCCGCCGGCGAAGATGGCCCGCGCGCCTTCGACGCCGTCGTCTCCCATGCCGGTCAGGACGACCCCGATGCACTTGATGCCGACTGCGGCCGCGGCCACGGCCGCGCTCTTCAAGAGGCGGTCGCCCGAAGGAACGTAACGGTCGGTGGAGACAGGCGAGGCGATGCGCACCTTGAGCTCGCCGCTCTGGGCGACGACCTCCATGCATTGGCGGCCCGGACAGACGAAGCCGCAGAGCGCCCCGAGCTTGTCGCCGTCTTGGGCTTCGGCGGTATGGACTTGGCTCTTTCGGTCGATCCGCTCGGCGAACGTGCGCGTGAATTTGTCCGGCATATGCTGCGCGATCACAAACGCCGCGGTCGACGTCGACGGGATCTTGGCGAAGATGTCGAGCAGCGCGGTCGGCCCGCCGGTCGAGCTCGCGAACGCGACGAGCGTCTTCGGCTTCGCGAGCTTCGCTAGCACGGGTGGCGCGTCGATCGGCATCGGACGGCCGTCGGCGGTGAAGCCAGCGCTCACTTGGCGTGCGCGCGTCGGTGGCGGAACGAGCGCCGACCGCTTCAGCGAGCGCACGAGCATCACCTTCGAGAGGATCTGATCTTTGAGCTCGACGTTGTCAGGTGAGATCTGGCGATCGGTCTTCGTGACGAAGTCGAGCGCGCCGAGCTCGAGCGCCTTGAAGACATTTTCCTTCTGCGCGTAGCTCGAGACCACGATGACCGGAGTCGGCTGACGGCTCATCAAAATGCGCAGGAAGGTGAAGCCGTCCATGCGCGGCATCTCGAGGTCCAGCGTGACGATGTCTGGCTTCAAGAGGGTGACGAGACGAAGCGCCTCTTCACCGTCGGCCGCCTTGCCGACGACTTCGACCTCGGCGCTACCGGTAAAAATCTCGGAGATGAGCCGCCGATTGTAGGCCGAGTCATCGACGACGAGAAGTCGGATTGCGCGTGAAGCGGTGGCTACCAAGCTTCGTAAGACTACGACGCGTAGGCATTTTCACGCGGGAAAAAGTGAAGCGGAGCCGGCGTCTAGCCGCTTTTCTCGTCACCGGTGAACGTGGACGTCGGCTTTCGGTACACGAGATCGTCTTTCAAGTGAAAGAGCTCGAAGGCGGTCGAGACGTTCAAGAGCGACTCCGAGTGTCCTAGAAGCAGGACCCCGCCGGGGTAGAGGCGCTCCTGGAAGTTATCGATGACCTTCTTGCGCGCGATCGAGTCGAGATAGATGAGGACGTTGCGACAGAAGATGACGTCGATGCGGCCGAAGATGCGCCCACGGTCATCGTCGAGAAGGTTCATCTGCCCGAAGTGACACATGCTCTTGATCTTGTCGCTGACCGCGGCGCCGCCGACGTGCTCGACGAAGTGCTTGTTCTTGCTCTGCGGCGTCATCGTGCGAAACGACGACACTCCGTAAATTCCGCGACGTGCAGCCGCTACGCAGCGCTTCGAGATATCTGAGCCGAAGACGCGGACGTCCCAGTGATTGAAGAGCCCGCTGTCTTGGATCATCATCGCAATCGTGTAGGCCTCTTCGCCGGTCGAGCAGCCAGCGCTCCAGACAGACAGGCTGCGGCGCGCTTCGTTGAGGTCCGCGAACAGCGGCAACAGCTCTTCCTTGAATGCGCGGAGCTGGAGCTCTTGCCGGAAGAAGTAGGTCTCGTTCGTCGTGAGGAGCTCGATTGCCTCGTCCCACTCGACCTGCGCGAGCGGATGGAAGCGGAGGTAGTGGTGGTATTCGGCGAACGTCGCGAAGTTGAGGACGGCGAGGCGCTCGCGCAGCCGGCGCGCGAGCTGAGGGGCGCCATCGGGCGGTAGAGCGATACCGAGCCGCTGCCCGATGAGGTCGCGCATGAGCCGGAACTCTTCCGGTCTCATCGTCGGATCGTCACCGGAGAAACGACGCAAGGCTAATTGCCCTCGAAGCTGGGCGGCGGGAGCGAGAGCGCCGCGTTGAGCGCCTCGCGCACGACAGGCTCCTTTTCGCGCTCGAGCCTCGTCCGGAGCATCTCGACGACCTTCGCCTCGTGCACGTGGGCGAGGAGCTCGGACGCGAGGCGGCGCACCTCCCACGACGGATGCTCGAGCGATTGGGCGAGGCGCACGAACGACTCGACCGTCGGCGCGCGTGCGATCTCGTTCATCGCCGCCTTCACGACCTCGGGATCGTCGTGCGCGAGCGCCTCGGTGAGCGCCGCTTCACGCGCCGGGAGCGCCGAGCCCCCGATCGCCTCGACCGCCACGCACGCGCTCGGAACGTCACCCGTGCGGAGGAGCGCCCGCGCGGCATCGAAGCCACGCGCCGGATCGGCCTCCGAGAGCGCGCGGAGCGCCGCAGCGACGAGCTCTTGATCGTTCGAGCCGGTCACGAGGCCGTAAAGCGGCTCGGCGCGACCGAGCTTGCCGAGCGCCCGGACGGCGGCGAGACGGACGTCACGCTCTTCGTCGGCGAGCGCGAAGGCGACGGCGTCGGCCGCGTCCCGCTCTCCGAGCAGCGCGGTCGTGTCAATCGCGACGCGACGCGAGCGCGAGCTGCCGTTCGTGAGCACGCGCGTGACGAACGAGGTGTCGGCGGCGGTGAGCTGGTCCGGCCTCGTCTCGGCGATCGCGGCGACGAGCGCACATCCTGCCGCGGCGTGCTCGCCGTCGGGGTCGAGCGCGCGAAGGAGCTGACGAGCGGCATCGGGAAAGCGGGCGGCCAACGTACGGAGCGCGGCGCTCGCCGCCAAGGCTACGCGCGCCTCCGAATGGGCGACGATCGGCACGAGGCGTCCGAGATCAGTCTGGTCGCCCGACGACGCGAGACCGCGCGCCGACGCGGCAGCGACCTCTGCCGCGGCTTCGTCGAGCCCGTCGCGCAGCAGCTCGAGGAGACCCGAATCGAGGCGTGGACGGGAGTCGGCGGCGCCACGTGAAAGACGCGGAATGAGCGAGAGCAAGACCGCACGGGTCTGCTGGGGCACGAGCGGCAAGAGCTTCGCGAGCGTGTACGCCGCAGAACGGCCGAAAATTTCGAGCGCCGCAGAGGCATGCTCGGCGACCTCGGGATCCGCGAGCGCTTCGACCAGGATCGTCAGGTCGCGCTCTTCGTGGACGACCGCGAGCGCGACGAGCGCCGCGCTATAGGTCCGTGAGTCGGTCCTCGCCTTCGCGCGCTCGCGGACGAACGCGATACCGGCGGGCGTCTTCTTCATTTCCTCGCGAGCGCGTTCGAGCGTGTCGTCTTCGAGCGGCGCGAAGAGCAGCCACGACGAGAGCGAAAGGAGTGCCTCGCGTGCGATCGTCGTCGACACGTCACCGGTGGCGGCGACGAGCGCGAGGAGAGCCGCTTCATCACGCGAGCGCGACGCGGCGAGAATGGCGTGACGGCGAAAGAGCGGGTCGTTCGCGAACGGCTCGAAGGTGCTCCACGGCAGCTTCGCGTCGAGTCGCGAGAGCGTATCGAGCGCAGCGAGCGTGAGGAGCGGCTCGTCGGGCGAGAGGATCGCGATGAGCGCGTCGACCGCGGTCTGACGTGAAGCCTCGCTCGCGAGCCCTGCGCTCCCGAGCCCTTCTGCGGCAGCAGCACGCACGTTCGAGTCTTCATCGGACAAGCTCTTGGAGAGCGCCGCGGCGGAGCGTTCGTCTGGAATCCCGGCGAGCGCCTCGACCGCGAGCTTGCGTCCGTCGGCGTCGAGCCTCCCGAGCGCCCCGATCGTTGGCTCGACCGCGTCACGTCCGATCGCGACGAGCGCTTCGACCGAGGCATTGCGGAGCCCAATATTCTCGGTGTTCGCGAGCCCGTTCGTGAGCGCATGCACGACGTCGTCACGCCGAAAAAGACCGGGCGCGATGCTCGCAGCGTCTTTGCGGACCCGCCAATCGGAGTCGCCGAGCGCGATGAGGAGAAGCGCCGTGGCGCGCGAATCATCGAGCTGAGAGAGACGCTGCACCGCAGCCCGACGCGCTTCGGGATCGGGCGCGGCCAAGAGCGCTTCGAGATCGGCGACGCTGCTCACGGGAATGCCCCCTTCATGGCCGGCGGAGCGATGCTTCCGGAGGTCACGAGCGGGTCGGTGAGGACAGCGAACCGCGTGACGTCGAGCACGAACACCATTTCGTCCTCGAGCATCGTCACCCCTGCGATCCCTCGAACGTCCTCACCGCGACCGAGCACGGGCGGCGGTCGGAGATCGCCGGAGGCGCCGAAGACGCCGCTCACGGCGTCGACGATGAGCGCGACGAGGCGGTCGCCGATGTCGATGAGGATCCACTTGGTTTTCCGAGTCTCAAGCGACGCGGCGAGCCGGAACCGGACGCGGAGATCGACCACGGGGACGACGTCGCCACGGTAGTTGGCAACCCCACGCACTTCGTCCGGCGCGTCGGGGAGGTCGATGACGTCGAGCGGGTTGACGATCTCGCGGATGATGGCGATCGGAAGCGCGTAGCTCACTTCGCCGACCCAAAAGCCGACGAGGTTGCGAAGCGGATCTTGGCGGATGCGTTGAAGATCGACCATCTCGTCAGGTCTCCAATACCGCGCGAAGGTCGAGGAGCAAGAGGAGCTCTCCGACAGAGCGCCCGATCCCGAGCACGTACGCCGGCTGGTCTCCGCCGAGGACGCTCGGCGGCTCGATTTCGTTGTCGGCGAGACGATAGACCTCGAGGACCTCGTCGACCCACAGACCGACCTGTTCGTCACCCCGATCGACGAGGAGGATGCGCGTGCGCGCGTCGACCGGCGTCTCGGTGAGGCGGAAGCGGCGCCGGAGATCGATGACGGTCACGAGCCGACCGCGCACGCTGACGATACCGCGGATGTGACGAGGCGCGCGCGGGACCTCGGTCAGCGGCGGTGGCTTGAGGATTTCGGCGACGAGCGAGATTCGCACGCCATACTTCTCGCCCGCGAGCAAGAAGCCGAGGTATTCGACGCGCTTTCCGATGTCCTCGGCGCGGCGAACGGCGGCCCTATTCTCAACGCGACGCCGTGCGAGACCCGACATTGCTTCTCCCTTCGTACGGCTCACGGCTACCGTCGTAGATGTTGCGTTCTTTGTCTCCCGAGAGGACCTCTTCGACGAGCGATGCGACGTCGAGGACGAGGCCGACCCGCTGGTCGCCGAGCTCGGTCGCGCCGGCGAAACCACGTACGTTCGCGAGCGAGCGCCCGAGCGCTTTGATGACGATGTCTTGCTGGCCGACAAGACGCTCGACGACGAGACCGAGCCGACGCGAGCCGACCGACGCGATGACGACGAATTGCTTGCGGAAGACGGCTTCGTCGCCCGATGGGAGCTCGAGCTCGAAGAAGCGCGCGAGCCTGCAGATTGGTAGGGTTTGTCCGCGCTGGGTCATGACCTCGCGGTCCTCGATGACGCGGACGTCGCGCTCGTTGAAGACGATCGCCTCCTCGACGCTCGTGAGCGGGATGGCGAACGCACGGCCCGCGACCTCGACGCCCAGGACGCTGATGATCGCGAGCGTGATCGGCAAGGTCACGGTCATCTTGGTGCCGATGCCGACCTCACTCGAGATGTCGACGACGCCGCCGAGCTTGGCAATGTTCGTCTTCACGACGTCCATGCCGACACCGCGTCCGGAGACCTCGTTCGCCTCGTCTTTCGTGCTGAAGCCCGGGATGAAGACCAGGTTCAGGATCTCGCGGGGCGTGATCTCGTTCGCCTGCTCGTTCGTGAGGATGCCCTTCTTGACCCCGCTCGCGATCAAACGTTCGGGGTCCATCCCGCGGCCGTCGTCCTCGACCTCGATGACGACCTGGTTCCCCTTCTGGAACGCGTTCAGCGCGATCGTGCCGACGACCGGCTTGCCGACGCTCTGGCGCTCGTCGCGCGTCTCGATCCCGTGATCGATCGCGTTGCGGATCATGTGCATGAGCGGATCGGAGAGCTCTTCGACGATGAGCTTGTCGATCTCGGTCTCGGCGCCGGTGACGACGAGGTGGACCTCTTTGTCGTGCTCGCGCGAGATCTGGCGGACGATGCGCGCGAGCTTGTCAAACGCTTGGCCGAGCGGAACCATGCGCACCTCGAGGATGCCGCTCTGCATCGTCGCGAGGTGACGCTCGAAGGAGCGATGGAGGCGATGGAGCTCGGTCGCGAGGTCCTTCGCACCGATGTGCATGCGCGCGCGCTCGGATAGCTTCGAAATCGCCGTCCGCACAATCGCGAGCTCACCGACGATATTCATCAGGTGGTCGAGCTTGCGGATGTCGACACGCACGGTCTGGCTGACCGACCGCAGCGACATTTCACGTGCGCTCGGCGGCGGCGGGAGGGGCGTGCGGGCGACGTCACGACCGGTCTGCGCGGCCGGCGGAGGCGGACGCGACGATGGCCCGATGTCTGCCCCCCAGACGACCGGCAGCGGAAAGTCCTGCGCCATCGTTGGCGGCGTCCCCATCGAGGGCGCGGGCGCATCACCGCCGACCCGGCGCTTGATCTCTTCGATCCGGACGTTCGGCCCAGCGAGCGCCTCGTTCAGCGTCTCGAAGGACGCGTGGCTCGCCATCAAGATCTCGAGATCGATGACATCGCCTTCGCCGACGGAGCCCGTCGGCAGGTAGGTGATGATCTCGCCGTGGGGCTTGGCCTTCGCCTTCAGCTCGTCGAGAGCGGAGTCGATCGTCGAGAGCGCGAACGTGACATGGAGACGGAAGAGGAAGACGCCGGCCTGGATGTTGGTCCGGAGGCGATGCTCTTCGTACTCGGTGAGGACGCCGAGCAGGCCCGGGTCGAGCTCGTATTGCGCCACTGGGCTCGCGCCGGACGTCCCTTGGCGCTGCGTCGCTTGCCCGAGCGCGAGGAGGAGCGCGTCCATGTCGAGCTGAGGCATGCTGCGGTCGCCTCGCTCGGCGGCGAGGATCTGGCCGTAGAGCTCGGCGGAGCGGAAAAGGAGGTCGACGACGGCGGTCGTCATGTCGAGACGACCGAGGCGAAGATCGTCGAGCACGTCCTCGAGCTCGTGCGAGAGCCCGGCCATGAGCGTCGCGCCGAAGAGGCCTGAGAGCCCCTTCAAGGTGTGGACCGCACGGAACACGTCGTTGACGAGCTCGGGGTCGCTGCGACCGCCCTTCGCGAGCTCGTCGATCGCCAAGAGGTCACGGCCGAAGCCGTCGATCAGCTCCTGCGCTTCGGAGAAGAACTCCTCACGCGCCTTGTCGGCGCTACTGCCACCTCCACCGTGCTCGGCCATCGGCGTCTAGGCTCGGGCGGTGAAGAGCTTCGTGCAGATCGCGCGGAGCTCGTCGGGGCTGAAAGGTTTCGTGAGGTAGGCGTTGGCGCCGAGGGCCATCCCTCGCTCGACGTCTTTCTGTGCGGCGAGCGTGGAGATGATGACGAGCGGCGTCGTCTTGTGGTGCTCCGACCCGCGCACGAACTTGATGAGCTCGAGCCCGTTGATGTCGGCCATGTTGATGTCGGTGACGATGACGTCGTAGGGGCCGCGCGGAAGGAGGCGCATCGCGTCGAAGCCGCTCGTCGCCTCGACGACCTCACAGCCGTCGACCGACGTCGTGAAGGCCGTATCTTCGAGGATCGCACGGACGAGCGCGCGGGTGGATGCGGAGTCGTCGACCAAGAGGACTTTGCGCATGCGAGGGTAAGAGGAAGTCTACACCGCCCATCCGACCGCGCAGAGTTTCTGGGGCTGCTATCCTCCGCCCATGGCTTCGCTCGAGCCGCCCAAAACCGCCGCAGCGCTCATCATCGGAAACGAGCTCCTTTCCGGCAAAATTGAGGAGGCCAACCTGCCTCTGCTCGCCCGCACGCTCCGTGGGCTGGGCGTCCACTTGAAGCGCGTCGTCATGGTCATGGACGACGTCGAGACCATCGCCGAAGAGATCCGCGGGCTCGCCTCCACCCACGACTGGCTCTTCACCTCCGGCGGCGTCGGTCCGACCCACGACGACGTCACGGTCGAAGCCGCCGCCCTCGCCTTCGACACCAAGGTCGTCTCGAGCCCCGAGCTCGAAGGAATGCTCCGCGCCTACTACGGGGCGCGCCTCACCGAAGGACATCTGCGCATGGCGCTCATGCCGGAGTCGGCGTCGCTCGAATCGAGCCCGGAGCTTCGCTGGCCGACCATCCGCGTGAAGAACACGTTCCTCTTGCCGGGCATCCCCGACATTTTCCGGATGAAGCTGCCGATCGTGATTTCACGCATGACGCCGGGGACGCCTTACGTTTCGCGTGCGGTCTACACGCAAATGGAGGAGGCGACGTTGAAGCCGCTCCTCGATGCGACCGTAGCGTCGTATCCCGAGGTTGAGATCGGCTCGTACCCGAAGCTCAACGACCCGACCTACAAGACAAAGCTCACGTTCGACGGCCGGGACGTGGGCCTCGTCCGGGCCGCAAGCGAGGCGTTCATCGCCACGCTCCCCGAGGGCGAGCCGCAGCGCGTGGAATAGCAGTCACTCTCGAAAGAGTTACGAGCCACCCTTCAGCGGCCCGCGTTGGACGACGCAGTCCAAGACCTGCCCCGCACGTCGGACCTGGAGCTTCACCTTCGAGCCGACCTTTCCGACGAGTTTTTTGTGGAGGTCGTCGGCGGTCAATCCGTGAACCGGCAGGCCGTCGACCGCGAGGAGCTCATCGCCGATTTGGACCCCAGCCTGGAATGCGCCCATATCGGGAGGCACATCCCGCACGAACACGCGGCCAGAGGGGTTGTCCCGGGCAAAGACGGCGCCCACCGAGCCGTCCCAGCTCGCACATCCACCGCCCAACAGCACGGCAAGGCATAGGAGCCAGGCGGAGACAACCCCTCTGCGGCGGATCGGCGTAGTCGTCATGTCCTTCATGATCCGTGTAGGGCCATGGCGGTCAATCGTTGCTTTGTCACGGCGCGGGCATCTACACTCTCGGCACTGGGCTCCATGGCGTGGAAGCTGGTCATCGAGGACGACGAAGGAAAGCGGACGACCGTCGCGCTGACGCGAGACGCCTACACCATCGGTCGTAAAGAGGGGAACACCATCCGCCTCACCGAGCGGAACGTCTCGCGCGACCACGCGAAGCTCGCCAAGGGCGAGCAGAACGGCTCCTTTGCCTACGCGCTCGAAGATCTCTCGAGCTACAACGGCGTCTACGTCAACGGCATCCGGGTCGCGACCCCGCAAGGGCTGACGCACGGCGACCTCATTCAGATCGGCGACTACCGCATCCTCATCCAGGACGACGCGGTCGAGCAGCCGGAGCCCGCCGTGGCCGTCAGCGGAGAGACGCCACAAGCGCCGCAGGCCCCGGCCCCGGGCGCCACGCGCGGCTCGATGATGCTCGAGCGGCCCAATCGCCTCGTGATGCTCGCCGGCCCGACGCCAGGCATGGAGTATCCGCTCGGCGTGGACCGCGTCACCGTCGGCCGCGCCGAAGACGCGACCATCAGCGTCAATCACAACTCAGTCTCTCGCCTCCATTGCGAGATCCACGCGCTCAGCGAAGGCCGCTACGAGATCGTCGACAAGGGGTCGTCGAACGGCGTGCGCGTCAACGGCTCGGATTTGCGTCGCGGCATCGTCGAAGCCGGCGACATCATCGAGCTCGGAGACGTCCGCTTCAAGTTCGTCGGCGCCGGCCAAATCTTCCTGCCAGGCGTCAACGACAGCCAGCAGCTCGAATCGATCAGCGACCGCCAGGCCGACGCCGCGCTCGGTCGTCGCACAGGCAAGAGCTCAGCGCTCCTCATCTTCGCGGCAATCTTCGTCCTCTTCGTCGGCATCGGCGGCATCTTGATGATGAAGGCGCGCGCCCACCCGAACGGTGACGCGCCGATCGCCTCCCAGGACGACGGCACCGATGACGTTCTCGCCGGCGCGAAGAAGCTCTGCGACTCCGGTAACTGCGAAGCAGCACACGACAAGCTGATGCTCGGCATCCCGGACGGCTCGCCCGCTCGCGACACGCCCGAGTTCAAGGCGGTCGAAGCGGCGTGGGCCGACATGATGCTCGACCGCGCGAACAACGAGCCCGACCCGATGCGCAAGCGCAGCATCTTGCACATGGTCGAGCAGACGGCGACAGTCGACCCCGCCCGCCGCAAGACCGCGAGCGACCGCCTCGAAGCGCTCGACGCGCCGATCGGAACCGTCGCAACGGCGGCGATCCCCACTCAAAGCGCGACCGCGACCGCGACGCACACCGTCGCCTCGACACAGCCGACCGCCACGCACGAACGTGCGACGCCGCTGCCCCGCAACACGGGGAGCTCGACGAGCACGAGCGGCGGGGGAAGCGTCGCCGACCAAGCGCGGCAGATCATGCTCAAAGATCCCAATGCCGCGAAGAACCTCCTGATGCCGCGAGTCGCCGCAAAGAAGGCGACCCCCGAAGAAGTGACGCTCCTGCGAGCGACCTGCAAGTCGCTGAAGGATTACGAATGCGTCAACATGTGCAAAGCGCAGCTCGGCGAGTGAAGACGCCGCCGAGGGCGGCTGCACGGCCAGCGTCGTCGGTCACACTTCGAGGTGCCGTTTTGACAAGCGTGTCGATCGTCGATGCCGTCAGATTCCTCCGTCGGCGCTCCGATCGACGTCCCAGGCGTCGAGCCGCGTGACGTTGTCGATGCTCCCGCTGAAGAGAGCCATGTGGCCGTGCTTCTGCGGGTCGAACGTCCCTTCGACGATGGCGTAGCCCGCTCTCGTCCTCAATCGGCTTCCGCCGTCGAGCCCGCTCACGTCGAGCCAGATCCCGTTGCGCATGAGCGCGTGCTGCCAATCTTCACGGTGGAGATAGATCGCGTCACCTTCGAATTCGAGGCTCACGAAGCCCATGACCCGAACGCGCTTGTGCGCGAAGGTCGCGGGCGTGGCGATCAGCTCGACGAGCGAGACGTCGACCGGCTCGCTCGCTTCGACCTTCGGCGCCGGCTTCACTGCCGCGGCGTCGGCACCGATGCTCTTCGCCTTGCAGCCAGTCGTGAGCGCGAATGCACAAAACGAAACGACGACACCCAATATCGAATGTCGTCGCATGGCTTCTTCTTGGGCCCGACTTCAGGTCACTGCGGGACGGGATCGGGCTTCACGCCGTGCTGCGAGGCATTCTCGCAGCCGAGCTCGACGCCGGTCGGGCCTTCCTTGGTCTTGACGATCTTGAATTCGACGCGGCGGTTGGTCTCCCATGCCGTCTCGTTGTGCGCGGGATCTTCCGGACAAAATTCGCCGTAGCCCTTGGCGCGCAGCGTCTTACGGTCGACGCCGCGTTGCGTGAGCGCCGCCATGACCGAATTCACGCGGTCTTGGGTGAGCTTCAGGTTGTACGCGTCGCTCGCGCGCTCGTCGGCGTGGCCGGCGACCTCGATCAACGTGAACTCCGGATGGTGTGTGAGCGTCGTGGCGACCGCGTCCAAGATCTCGTTCGATTCGGGGAGAATTTCGGCCGATCCGGTCTTGAACTGCACCTTCTTCAGGATCTTGATGTCCTTGTCCTCGATGATGACGAGGCCCTTGTCGGGGCAGCCGTCCTCGTCCTCAAAGCCGTTGTACGTCTCGGGCTCGTTCGGGCACTTGTCCTTCACGTCCGGGATGCCGTCACGATCGTTGTCCGGATCCGGGCAGCCGTCCTCGTCTTGGAAGCCGTCTTTGTCTTCCGGATCGTTCGGGCAGGCGTCCTTCTTGTCTGGGATGCCGTCCATGTCGTTGTCGGGGTCGGGGCAGCCGTCCTGATCTTGGAAGCCGTCGCGATCCTCCGGGTCGTCGGGACATTTGTCCTTGGAGTCCGGGATGCCGTCTCCATCGCGGTCGCCGTCTTTGCTCGAAGGGCAGCCGAAGGTCTCTTTCGGGCCGGGCACGTTCGGGCAGCGGTCGTCGACGTCGAGGGTGCCGTCGTTGTCGTTGTCCGGGTCCGGGCAACCGTCTTCGTCTTTGAACCCGTCACGATCTTCCGGATCGTCGGGGCACTGGTCGACGTCGTCTTTGATGCCGTCGCCGTCGCGGTCGCCGATCGAAGGCTCGAAGATGAAGCCGATGAATGCGCGGAAATCGGCGGCTTCGAAGCCGTTCGTGTAACGCGGGCCGGCGCCGACCATCAGGTAGCTGTTGCGCTCGACGAAGAGCTTGATGCCGCCGACGACCTCGTTCGACGGCTTCACGGCCGCGTCCGAGTCATTCAGCAGATAAGAGCCGTAAGTCTCGGCGACGAGATCGAGGGGGTCGAGCACGCGGAGCGAGGCGCCGCCGCCGTACGTGAAGAGCGAGCCGTCTTTGTAAATGCCGTTTTCGAGCGGCAAAATCGTGTTGCTCGCGCCGTGGATGCGAACGCCGGCGTTCGCGGCCAAGCGGAGCGCGCCGGTCGAGGTGAATCGCTTCTCGATGATCGCCTGGGGCCACACCCACACCGTCGGGTCCGCGCCTGCGTTTTGCGGCGCGCTCGTCAGAGGCACGCCGACCTGCGCGCCGAGCGCGAGCCCGATGCCGTGCTCGACCCGCGTAATGCGCCATTTCGCGTGGAGCGCGATGTAACCGAGCGTCTGCGAATCGAGCTCGTTCGTCGACCAGCCCTGCTCAGCGGCAGCGCCCGTGCGATCGACCTGTGCGTTGCCCGCCATCAGGTTGAGCGGCAGATCCAGGCCGAGGACGAGCTGGTTGAGAAGCCCGTAGTTGAATTGGAACGTCCCTTGGAACGAGTTGTTGATGAGATGCGGCGCGTCCTGGCCGACATCTTTCACACGGAGAAGCGTCCGGCCGTAGTCGATGACTAAGCCGAAGCTGATGTCGTTCGCCCCGAGGATGTCGGACCCGTTCGTCGTGAAGAGGCCCTTCGAATCCATGGCCGGACGAAAGAGATGCGTATCCATGCCGCTTCCGTTGGTGTCCGGAATCGCGTTGTCTGCCCAAGCCGCGCGCGAAAATCCGACAACGCCGAGCGTGCTCGCCAGCGCCAACGCGCCGATACGAATCGACTTCTTCATCGAGAACCCACCATGTGAAAGTGACCCCTGCCTCAAAACCGCGCGAAGCTAGCACAATTGGCGCACAAATCCGCGCCACTCGCCAAGAAACCTGACCCTGTTATCCTCACGTTCCTTTGGGCCTCTCGTGAGCACGAACAGCCGCCACTCCGCGATCTCTTTCGGGGCCGTTTTCTCGGCCTTTTTCGCCTTTGCGACCTGGAGCCATCCGGCGGACGCCGACCTCGAAGGGCAGTGGAGGCAGGGCCCGCTCAAGGAGCAGTACACCGTCCAACAGTGGCTACCCGGCTGCGGGCCGGCCCCCGTCTCGATGTCGACCGGCGGCGGCGAGATCATCAACGTCCGCCAAGAAGGCGACGAGCTCTCCTTCGTCGGCGCCGGCCGCGTCTTCCAAACCAACCAGTGCTACGACCCGATGCCGACACTCGCGCGCGATGCCCATTCGCGCGACCCGTCGGGCCGGTCATGGCAGACGCGCTGCACGACGCCCGCTGGGGATCCGCGCCGCGCGCTCATGCAGACGCGCGTGACGGTCACGAACGACTCGCACATCGAGCTCGCCGAGACCGGTCGTTACGAGATCACGTTGAAGGACGGACGCTGCATCGCGGACGTCTCGCGCTCGCGCAGCTTCGACATCGTGACGGGTACGCCGGCCGTCACGGCGACGGCGTCGACGCCCGCGCCCGTGCCAACGCAGACCGTTACGAACGACGCGTGCAAGACCCCCGGCGAGCCGGCACGACTCGAGGTCAGGCCGTCGAAAAAAATCTTGAAGACGGGCGAGTCCTTCGCGTTCCAAGCGGTCGTGCGCGACGCGAGCGGATGCGCAACGCCGACGCCGACGACATGGTCGCTCGTAGCCTCACCAGACGGGAAAAATAGGGTCACCGTCGACGACAAAGGAATTGTCACCGCCGCCGCCGACGCGCCCGAAGGTGACGCGACGATCGACGTGTCGGCCGCGGGCAAGACCACGCACGTCGTCGTGCAAGTGACCTCCGCCGCCGACTACGACGCGCTCCTCGCGCAGTCGGGCATGAATGCGATGGGCCAGAGCGACGAAGCATCCGTCGTCACCATCGCGACCGGCTCGATCGGCGGACAAGACGCGAAAGCGATCGGCGAGGCAACGCATCGCCGCAACATCTTCCTCGCGATCATCGGAACGATGAGCGCGCTCCTCTTCGTCGTCGCGTTCTTCGCGATGCGTCGCTCGCGCAAAGCCGACAAGCTCGAGCACGAGGCCGAGGATCGTCATCGCGCGCGCATCCGCGATGCCGAAGAGCGGCAGCGCGAAAAAGTCGCCGAGCACGCCGCGGCGATGCGCGCCCACCAAGAGAGCGTCGAGCACGCGACGCGCGTCGCGAAGGAACAAGAGGAGATTTTGAAGACGCAGGCGATGGCTTGCCCCGCCTGTCACCGCGAGTTTTCCGCCGGGCAGACCTACTGCCCGAGCGACGGCTCGAAGCTGATCGCGGTCAGCGGGAACGAGGCTGCCCTCTCCGGACCGGCCGGCGGCATCTGCCCGACCTGCAAGCGCGGATTCGACCCGTCAATAAAAAATTGCCCCGACGACGGCGACGAATTGGTCTCGTACGCCATGCGCCCTGCCTCCCTCGCACCTACACGGGGCAAAATCTGTCCGACATGTGGCGACCGATTCGACGGATCGGCGTCTTTTTGCGGGAAAGACGGCACTGCGCTCGTCCTCTTGAACTGAGTGGAGAAAGCCAATCGTTCAAATCGAAAGCGTGTCGAACACGTAGAAGAAGAAGAGGCCGATGGAAGAACCGGCGGGCGATTTGCGTACCTTGCTTGATCAGGCTTCTTTCTGCCCGCTATACTTGCATCGCAGCGGAAATCGCATGTCGACGCGGTGGGCGTACCCACGCGTCCGGAGGCCAAGTTGAAGATCGCGTGCCAGTCCTGTCAGGCCAAGTACACCATCGCGGACGAGAAAGTCGTCGGCAAGATCGTCAAGATCCGCTGCAAAAAGTGCGGCGCTACCATCGTTATCAACGGAAACGATCCGGAGGCGACCAGCCCGCTTCCTGCCGGTGAGACGGGTAGTGAATGGACCGTCAACGTCGCCGAAGGTGATCAAAGGACGATGACGACCGACGAGATCGTCGAGGCCTACGGGCAGGGCGTCGTCACCGACGACACCTTCTGTTGGAAGGACGGCATGGCCGATTGGCTTCCGCTCCGTGAGGTCGACGAGCTCGCGAGCATGGTCGGCGGCGGCGGTGACGAAACCGCCGTGGCGCACCAACCTGCCGGCGGCGCTGATTTCGCGCCGCTCAGCGGGCGTGGCTTCGACGACCAGGCCACCGTCCCCGTCCAACGCGAGAACCTCGCAGGCCTCTTTTCTGGAGGGGGCGGCGGCTCGAACGGCCACGCCGAATCGAACGGCAATGGCGCGTCGCTCTTCAGCGGCGGCGCTCCTTCCGCTCCAGCTTCGCAGCCGCAGGCAGCCCCTGCCGCCGCACGTCGCGTGGGCGGTCGAGCCGGCGGCGCAGATCTCTTCGGCGGTGTGGCCACCGCGGGGGCAGAAGAAGACGTCATGACGAGCGCGCCGCATGGCGCGCCACAGGCGCCGATCGACGACGGCAAGCTCACCGGTCAACGCAACGAGAACAGCGTTCTCTTCTCGCTCTCGGCGCTCACGTCGAACTCGCCGAAGGTCGAAAAAGAGAAGCCCACCGCAGACGGCTCGGGCCTCATCGACATTCGTGCTCTCTCGTCGTCGATGGCGACCGATCAGGGCAAAAAGAAAGAGCACGTCGACGACATCATGAACCTCGGCGGCGGCGGCGCGTTCAGCGCGGCGCTCACCGCTCCGATCTTGGCGCCACCGATCGCTTCGGCCGACTTCAACGAGGGCGGCTCGCAGGGGCAGAAGAACAACACGAAGATGATCGCCATCATCGGCGGCCTCCTCGCGTTCCTTCTTCTCGTCATCATCATCTTGGTCGTGAAGCTCTCGACCGGTCCCAAGGTCGACGACACGACAGCGGCGAATCCGACCGGAACCACGACAGGCGCAGGGACGGCTACGGCCGCTCCGACCGACTCGGCAGCAGCCGCCGGCACGGGCACCGAAGCTGCCGGCAGCACGGCCGCGGGCGCGAACACGGGTAGCGGCGCGCTCCCACCGGGTACCGGTGCGGTCGCCGCGAACAATCCTCCTCCCACGACTCACAACACCGGCGGCAGCACGCGTTCGTCTGGCTCCACGCACGAAGCGACGCACGAAGCCACGCATGAAACGACTCCGCCCCCTTCGACCGGTGGCGGTGGTGGTGGCGGCCTGCTCGGCGCGATGGAGAACACCGTTCCCGGCCAAAAACCGTCGACGGGCGGCGGCTCCAGTGCGTCTGGCGGTACGGCGCCCTTCGATCGCGGCGCAGCGGCGGCGGCGCTCGGCACGATCGCGAGCTCGCTTGGCAGCTGCAAGAAGGGCGACAACCCCTCGGGTCCGGGTCACGTGAAGATCACGTTCGCGCCGAACGGCACGGTCAAAGCGGTCGACGTCGACCAACCGCCTTACGCGGGTACGAGCGTCGGTGGCTGCGTCGCCGGCAAGTTCCGGAGCGCGCACGTTCCCGCGTTCGCCGGCAGCGCAATCAGCGTCGGCAAGAGCTTCAACCTCTAGCCCCGGAAGCGAGCGCAAATGATCTTCACTGCGCTCGTCATCTGCCTCGGTTTTCTCCTCGGCGTGCGAGTCGGTTATGCCCTCGCACGCCGAAATGTTTTGTTGCCTCCCCCGCGTTGATACGCTTCTGAGCGGTGAAAACCGCTCGTTTCGCGATCTCGCTCGCTGCGTGCCTCGTCTCCGGCCATGCCGCCGCTGACGCGCGTTCCGTAGGTGCATCCCTCGTCACCAACGACGACGCCCTCCGCGCCGCGTGCGGAGGCGCCGACGGCGGGCTCGACCGCGTCGCCCGCACGCTCGCCGAGCGCCGCATCGCTGGAAAAGCCGCGCTTGATCAATCAGCACTGACGTCGCTCCTGCGCGACGACGGAGCACCCTACGTCTGGCCCCGGGCGTGGATCGCGTCGGCGCGCGACGACCAAGCCGGTCTGGCCCACGAAAGGCTCGCCGCTGCGCTCGCGAAATGGACCACGAGCGAGCGTGCGGTTGGCGTCCGTCGTTGCGGGGTCGCGCGCGGGACGAACGCCGCCGGCGAGACGGTGGTCGCCGCGGTCACCGTAGACGCGCTCGCTGACCTCGCTCCCCTTCCGATCCGTTCGCACGTCGGCTCCTGGCTCAGCGTCGATTCACGCGTCCTCGTCGACGCATCCGACGCGCGCGTGCTCGTCATCGGCGCCGATGGCGGGACCCGCACCCTTCTCTCGAGCTTCGACAAAGGTCGCGTCGTCGCCCGCTTTGCGCCCGACCGCGCGGGCTCGTTCACCGTGCAGGTCGTCGCCGATGTCGAAGGCGGCCCGCGCCCGGTGATCGAGGCACGTGTCGATGCCGACGTCTCACCGAGCGCGAGCGCCGAGCTCATGCCTGGCGAGACGAGCTGCGAAGCCGCCGAGGCCGACGAACGAATTGCGTGCATCCTACACTCGGTACGTCGGAGCTTCGGGCAGACCCCGCTCACGCGAGATCTTCGGCTCGACCGCGTCGCCCTCGCGCACGCGCGCGCGATGATGAAGGCGAACGACGTCGCGCACGACGCCGGTGACGGCGACCCGAGGCGCCGCTTCGAAGACGCGGGGCTCCGGCCGAAGATCGTCGCCGAGAACGTCGCGCACGCCGAAGACGCGCTCGCCGCGATGCGCTCGCTCTACGAGAGCCCGTCGCATCGCGCGAACTTGGTGTCCTCCGAGCTCGATCGCTACGGGCTCGCCGCCGTCACCGCACCCGACGGCTCGCTTTGGGTATCGCTCGAGCTCGCAGGCGCGATCGAGTAACGCCGCGGCCCGCTCCCCCGCGCATCGGCGCGGTTGGGGGCTTCGACGCTTTGGGGAATCATGCGACGAGCATGATCCCCCGAGCACTACTTCTTCTTCGGGCTGGCATTCGAGTCCTCTTCTTCGAGGATCTTGAACTCGACGCGACGGTTGGCCTGACGGCCTGCGTCCGTGTCGTTCGTTTCGATCGGCTTCTCTTGACCGAAGCCGTGCGCTTCGAGTCGGTCGGTCGCGATGCCGTGCGAAGTGAGCCACGTCATGACCGAATTCGCGCGGTTCTGCGACAAGGTCTTGTTGTTGGCTGCCTTGCCCTTGTTGTCGGTGTGTCCTTCGATCGACATCTTCTTGATGCCGGCGTCCGCCTTCAGGAGATCGACGATCTCTTGGAGCATCGGGAAGCTGTCGGGGAGGATCTGCGCCGAGCCGGTCTTGAAGTGGACCTGCTGCAGCACGCGAACGACCGAGCCTTCCTTCGAGATGAAGGCCGGACAACCGTTCTTTTTCGGATCCGGGCTCGGCTTGCCCGGTTCCTTCGGGCAGGCGTCTTGCGCGTCGGGGATGCCGTCGCTGTCGGCGTCCGTCTCCGGGCAGCCGTCGCCGTCGTCCACGCCGTCTTTGTCCTCGGCCTGGTCCGGGCACTTGTCGTACGTGTCCGGAATTCCGTCGCCGTCGCGGTCGGGCGGAAGCGGGCAGCCGTCGTTCGGGTCGGTTCCGAGGTGATCTTCCGGATCGTCGGGGCACGCGTCGATGTCGTCGGGGATGCCGTCGTGATCGCGGTCGGCTCCGCCTTCTTGACGCCACCTCTTACGGAGCGCTTCCTTGCGGTCCGGCGACGCGGGGTCGGTGTCGAAGATCGGGACGAACGCGCCGATCATGCCGACGAGACGGACATCCGGAGCGCCGTAGCCGTTGGCGATCAAGCTGCCGCCGCCGAAGCCGACCCACCAATGATCCTTGGGGCCGATCTTCATGCGACCTTCGACGTTCCATTCGACCGGCGAGTTACGGCGCGTGAACTGCGTGTTGCCGATGATCGGGTTGGCGCTGCTGCTGTCGTTCTCGAGGCCGGTCTGACCGAAGATCGTCGCGCCGAGGCGGTATTTGCCCCCTTTGAACGGGACGAACCCGCCGACCGCCCAACGCCATTCGTCGCCGATACCGAGGCCGTCGTTGTTCTGCGCGGGGGTGTTGATCGAGCGGTACGGACGGAACGCGACGCCGGTGTTGGCGTCGACGATGAAGTATTTGAAGTCGTACTCGCCTTGAATCGCGGGCATGACGGTCGCTTGCCCGTCACCGCCGAAGTTCGCTTGGCCGCCGGTCGGTGCCCAAAAAGAGAGGGACGCGCCGAGAGCGCCGCGCTCGTTGTTCGTGCGGAAGAGGACGCCGCGCGCGTCGAGGCGGAGGTCGTCGACGGCGGTACCGAACTGAACGGCGTCGCTATTGTTGCTGCCGAACGGACTGCTCTGGTAGTTCGGGTTTTGGCCGTCTTGCGCCCAGGTGACAGGCAAGGTCGCCGCCAAGGTCACGCGGTTGAGGAACTGAAAACCGACAGTAGCGTAGGTCGTGACCTGGTCACGCACGACACCGGTCGTCGATGCGCGGAGCGTCGCCGCGTCGTTGGTGATGTTGCTCGTGTGGAGCGGATTGCGCGAATAGCCGAGCGCGAGCTGTCCGAAGAAGATCGGCTTCGGCTGCGTGACCGGGCGGGAGAGAACGAGGCCGTCGTCGGGACCGCCAGGCACCTCGAGGCGGTCGAGGTGGAAGGTCTTGGTCTGAGCGCTCGCTTGGGCAGGCACGCACATCGCGGCCGCCGCGCCGAGGGAGGCCAAAAGAAGCTTGAACCGCGTCGATTTCAGGGCCATTCGTGCGCTGTCGTCAGAGTAGGGATTTGCAGGAAATCCGCCTGAAATGGCGGACAAACGGGTGCCGGAAAGAGAGCACGAAGCTACACCTCTTCGCGCGCCTCCGTCATTCTTTATGTTCGTCCTTGACGGGCTCGCGGGGGGATGCTTGATTGCGCGGCCGTGTCGAGCTAGACGCGGGTCAATCTGGACGCGGCCAAGCCTGGCCGCTCTCTGGACGCGGCCAAGTCTGGCCGCTATCTCACCAGATGAGGGAAAGCCTGGCCGCTATCTTTCGAGATGCGGGCAAGCAGCTAGACGCGGCTAACCCTTATTGCTACATGCGGCCAAACCTGGCAGATGGCTCTTCCTCAAAGCGTCGCACCCTGAGTAGCTCTAGAAAAAAAACATGAAGCGCACGTACCAGCCCCACAATATCCGCCGCATCCGCACGCACGGCTTCCGCACCCGTATGTCCAGCAAGGGTGGCCAAAAAGTGTTGGCCAACCGCCGCCGCAAGGGTCGTAAGCGTCTCGCCGTGACGATTTACCAGAAGTAGCCCGCAAGGGTTCTCTTCTCAGGCGCTATCGCCCGTGCGACGAAGCCTTCGTTCGCGCGCGGATTTCGTGCGCATTCAAAAGGGCGCGATCCGCGCGTCGTCGAAGCATTTTCTCTTCCTGCTAGGTGCGTCCTCCCTCGGCGGCGAGGCCGATTCTCGCTTGGGTGTCGTGGCGAGCAAGAAGGTCGGCAACGCCGTCGCGCGCAACCGCGTGAAGCGCGTCGTTCGGGAGACCTTCCGAAAAGTGCCCGGATTCGTGCCAAATGGAGTCGATTTGGTCGTGATCGCGCGCGTCTCAGCCGATGAGCTCACCCAGCTCGAGGTCGCCGCCGAGTTCGAAGCTGTGCGCGGGCTCGTGAAGAAGCAGGTCGCGAAGGTTGCGCCGCTGACGCGCGAGGGCCATGTTGCGCGCCGATGACGAGCGCCGTCGTGACCGAGCAGCGAGATCCCGGGATCATCGCGCGCCTCTTGCTCGGCCTCATCCGCATCTATCAGCTCACGCTCTCGCGTCTGATCGGACCGGTTTGCCGGTTCGAGCCCTCATGCTCGCGCTACTCGGCAGCCTGTATTTCGTCGCATGGCGCGCTCCGCGGGAGCTTGCTTTCCGTTCGCCGGCTGTGTAAGTGCCACCCCTTTCATCCCGGCGGGTTCGATCCGCCGCCGCCTCCCAAGAACGCCCGACGAGAACGAGCCTAGACGCGCGTCCCACCAACGCGCCTCCTCAGAAAATTTCATGGATCGAAGCACCATCGTTCGTTTCATCGTCATCGCCGGCGTCATGCTGCTTGCGTTCAAGTTCTGGCCTGCCCTCTCGGGCAAGTCGACCAGCGCTCCGCAGCCCGTTCCGACGGAGAGCTACGTCAACGCGCCTGGGTTCGCGCCCGACTCCATCGACCCGCTCGCGCCCGGCCAGACCGAGCCCGCGCACGCGGACGAAGGCGAGACCTGCACCATCGCCGGCGACCGCTTCATCGCCGAGCTCTCGACGCGCGGCGCCGGGCTCCGCCACTTCTATCTGACGGAGCCGAAGTACAAGGGCACCGAAGCAAACGACATGTCGACGACGCCCGACGTGGAACGTTGGCGCTCGCTCCGCACGCTCTTTCGCGGTGAGAACGCGCAAGACCAGATCGCGTTCGACCGCTTCAACTGGCAGCTTGAGAAGATCGGCACCCAAGGGTGCAAGTTCACGTATCGCGACAGCGACGTCGAGATCACCAAGCTCGTCCAGGCGGACGAAAAGCCGTACGAGCTCACCGTCGACACGACGGTGAAGAACCTCGCGAGCGCGCCGAAGACCCACGAGTTCCAGATCCAGGCGTTCGCGTATCGACAGAACAAAGAGACGAAGAGCCATCTTGGTCGCGTCTCGCCGTTCTTGACCGAGCTCTCGTGCGCGCGCGGCAGCGACATCGAGCGCAAAGGCAAGGACGACTCCGACTTCAAGAAACACGGCTGGTGGTCGATGCCGTCGATCGACCGCTACGGCGCTGTCTCGAACTACTACTTCGCGCAAGCGCTCGTTCCGCTCACCGACGCGCCGACCTGCGAGCTGCTCGCCGAAGACTGGTACTCGAACGGTCAATCGCGTGACGACGACGACGCCGCCACCGTCTTCCACCTCTCCTTGGCTTACCCGGCGAAGCTACTCCAACCGAACGAGACGACGACCTACAAGCAGATCGCCTTCTTCGGCCCGAAGGACCGCGACATCCTCGCGCACGCAGGCGCGAACCACGGCCTCTCGTCGCTCATCAACCTCGGCTTCTTCTCGCCGGTCGCCAAGTACCTCGTCCTCTTCCTCTCCTTCGTCCACGACCACATCATCGGCAACTGGGGCATCGCGATCATCGTGATGACCTTGGGGCTCCGCGCGCTCCTCTTCCCGCTCACGTACAAGTCGCTCAAGTCGACGATCGCGATGCGGAAGCTGAAGCCGGAGATGGACGCCATCGCGGCCAAGTACAAGGGCGACGCGCAACAGAAGAACCTCGCGACGATGGAGCTCTATCGTCAGCGCGGGGTGAGCCCGTTGGGCGGCTGCTTGCCACAGATGATCCAAATGCCGGTCTGGGTCGCCATGTACACGACTCTCCAAACCGCGGTTGAGATGTACCACACGAAATTCTTGTGGTTCACGGACCTCTCCGCGCCAGATAGGCTGTACATTCTGCCGTTTTTCATCGGCATCCTGATGATCGTCCAGCAGCGCATCATGCCGCAACAACCCGGCATGGACCCGATGCAGCAGAAGTTGATGATGTACGTGATGCCGCTCGGCTTCACCGTCATGATGATCTTTCTTCCGGCGGCGCTCGGCGTCTACATGCTGACCAACAGCCTCCTCGGAATCACGCAACAGCTCGTCGTCGAAAAGATCTCGCCCACCGGCGGCGGCAAGGGTCCGGGGGACATGCCCTCGCAAGCCGGCAAAACGAGCGACTCGCCGGCGCTCAAACTTGGAAAGGGAAAAGCCAGTGTCTGAAATGGTCGATAGCGCGGGGAAGTCGGAATCGAACGACGCGCAGACAGAGCGCTCGCTGAAGTTCGTGCGCGTTCTTCTCGAGAAGATGACAATGGAGGCGGAGGTCACGCTCGCACCGGACGACGGTGAGGGATCGGACGACGAAATCCGCATCGAGATCGAAGGTCCGGACGCTGGCCGCGTGATCGGCAAGCGCGGCGCCGTGCTCGAGGCCATCCAGTACCTGACGACGCGTATCGCCCACAAACCGGGCGAGCCCCGCCGTCACGTCCAGGTCGACGCCGAAGGTTACCGCGCGCGTTACGAGGACCTCTTGGCCGAGCGAGCGCGTCGCCTCGGTGAGCGCGTCGCTGCCGAAGGAAAGGTCATCACCTTCGACCCGATGAGCGCGCGCGACCGCCGCGTCGTACACATGGCGCTCCGTGACGTCGCAGGGGTCCGCACCGAATCGAGCGGCGAAGGCGCCGACCGCCGCGTGCAGATCATCCCGGGCAACGCCCCGGCCGCCGCGCCTTCAGGCGCCGACACCAAGCCGCGCGCGCGCAGCTGAGCCCATAGGCACGACGAGACTCGCTCGTGCCCACTTACAAAAATCTCGACGGCACGACGCCCACCAACGGCTTCGGCTCGATCCTGAAGTGGAAGGTCTTCGATCCTCTTTCGGGCAACGGCCGAAGCACGCCGAAGCACTATCCGACGCCGCGGCGCGAGAGCGACCTCGCGCGCGTGCAATCGCTCGCCCCTAGCCTCACGTGGGTCGGACACGCGACCTTCGCGCTCAGGCTCGGCAAGAAGATGATCGTGACCGATCCGATCTGGTCGGAGCGGATCAACGGCGTCGTTCCACGGAACGCGAGCCCCGGTTTGCCGCTCGCTTCGATGCCGCCGATCGATCTCGTCACCATCTCGCATTCGCACTTCGATCACCTCGATCTGCCGACGCTCGAGAAGATCGGCAAACGCACGCGCTTCGTCGTGCCGAAAGACGTGGGAGAGATCCTGCGCGGTCGGGGTCTGACCGACGTGATCGAGCTCGATTGGTGGCAGACGCATCGTGAGGACGGCGTCGCGATCACGCTCGTCCCCGCGCAACATTGGTCCATGCGCGTGCCGTGGGATCGCAACAAGCGTCTCTGGGGCGGCTTCGTCTACGAGTCGGACGAAGGGGTCGCCTATCACGCCGGCGACACCGCGTTCTCGCCAGACGTGTTCGAAGCGATCAAGAGCAGGTGTCCGAAGATCGACTGGGCGATGCTGCCGATCGGCGCCTACGAGCCGGTGTGGTTCATGAAGCCGCAGCACATGGGGCCGGAAGAAGCGCTCGAGGCGTATTCGATCCTCGGCGCGAAGAATCTGTGTGCGATGCATTGGGGCACGTTCAAGCTCACTGACGAGCCGCTCGAAGAGCCGCCCGCGCGGCTTCGGTCTGCTTGGGCGGCGCGCCATCTCGGCCCGAAGCACCTCTGGGTCTTCGACATTGGCGAGACGCGCCGCCTCGCACAGACCCATGAATCACCGTAAATAAAGCTGTTTCCACGCTTCGTTCTGGCTCGCACGGCGGCAGCGAGCTAGCTTTCCGGGCGTCATGCGCTCTTCGTCGACACGGACCTTCGGTAGCGCCGCCTTCGCGCTCGCCGCCACTGGGCTCGCGCTCTTCCTCGTCGCCCTTGCGCCGGCCTGCTCGTCCGACGACGCGGCGGCGACGGGCGACGACGCGTCGGCATCGACCGGAAGCGCAGACGCCGGCACCTGCGATCCGGTGAACGCACGCAACGGCGCGCCATGTTTCCCGATCGCGCCGATCAAATGCTTCACGATCTGCAACAACGTCGGCGGCTGCGTCTGCAAACGTGACCCGAGCGGCGCCGACGCCGGCATCTGGGAATGCACGCCCACCGACACCTCGTGCTTGCCCGACTCCGCGCCCATCGACGAGTTCGACGCCTCCGAGCCGCTGCTGCCCGACGCCGCGACCGATGACGATGCGGGGGCGGACGACGCCGGCCTCGACGCGGGCGCGGACGCCGACGCCGACGCCGGCTGATCAGAACGAGCGAAGATCGACCGGGCCGTCGAACGGCGGCTTCTGCATCTCGCCGAGGGCAGCGATGCGCACGGCAGAAGGGAAACTCGCGGCGATTTCGCCATCGTTCGTGCCCGCGGTCGTGACGAACGGCAACGCATCGCCGAGCGCAGTGGCGACGTCGGCCCCCCGTGCGACGGCGACGACGTGCACGTGGCGACCGGTTGGAGGCAGAACGAATGTATCGGACATGCCGACGACCGAGCTCGGTCCGACGAAGGCTTCGCCGGCGAAGCGCATCGTCTCGACGTAGCGCGCGGCCTCAGCCACTTCGTCGGACGCGAGCGCTCCGCGCGGAACATGAGTCGCCCAAGTCTCGAGCGCGGATGCGAGCGCCTTTGCGAACGCGGAAGCCCGCGCGGCGTCGCCGACGACGAACGCGACGCGTGGGCTCAAGCAACCACGCTGATCGAAGACGACGACGTCGGACGCGAGCGCAGTGGCCGCGATCGCGAGATCGTCGGAGCCAGCGATACACGCGATGCCGAAGCCGGGACCGTGTGCGCGCACGACGACGCCCGGCAGCGCCGATGCGCGAACCGCGGCGATGGTCTCGCTGCGTCCGTAGACGTGGATCTCGCCTATCGTCATCCTGCTCACGATCTCACGATCAACCTTGGAAATGGCTGGACTGGTGATCGCGGTGAGGAGCGCGTCTGCGAACGTGGGCTCGCGAGACGACGTCTGGACGGTGACCTTCGGTGCGGCGGCGACCGCGCACGCGATCGCACGGAGCGCGCCAACGAAGACGTTGGCCGACAGGACGACGTGCACGTGCGGAGCGGGCATCGCGCGCGCGATCAACCGCGCGACCTCGCTCGCCGACGGCGCGAGCTCGAGATGAGCGCGCAAGGCGAGCGCGACCCCCTCGGGCGAGAGACCGGTCGAGCGCACCAGCGCGGGAACGAGCGCTGCCTCTCTTGCGACCGCGCACGCCGCCATGACGACGTGCGCGACCCGCGCTTCAGCGCCCGCGGGCACCAGCGCAATGCGGTTCTCGTTTGTCTTGATTTCTTTCGGAACGCCAATTTTCATGGCTGGAATGGTTGCGAGTTGGATTGGCCCGCCGGGGGTGCCCTGATGCAGCCTCCGCGCACTGACCACTTCGAAACCATTTGTTCGTAAAATTGGCTCGAAAGCTCGGTCATCCCGTATTCGGAGAGGACGTCTTTGTCGTCGATGCAAAAGGCCTTCGCGAGATCGCGACGGAGCGATGAAGCGTCGACCTCACGTGATTTGCCCTTGAAGCCGCCGGTCTGCATCACGCGGCTCTTTGGCGGGAGGCGAAACGGCGCTTCGGCGAGCGCGTCGAGGAAGTGCACCATCGCGAACGAGGTCCCAAGGACGAGATAAGGGCCGTCTTCGGCGACGAGCGAGCGGGCGGCGAGCTCGTCGAGCGCGCTGAGATCGAAGACGCCGTCCTCGAAGAAATAGATTTCATGCTCCTCGACCTTCGACGCGAGCGCATGAGCGAAGAGATCGATCATGTGCGTGAGCGACGAATCAGGCAGCTCTCGTGGCGAAGGCCCGAGCGCGATGACACGCGAGAAGGTGTCCACGCCGTGCGCGAGCATGTGCTTGCCGAACGCAAGCGCACCGCGATCGTAGGTCGCCGTCGTGCGGAACGGATGGACGCCGCGAGCACCTATCGTCGTGCCGCTCGTTCGGAAGGTGACGGGCGTCTCGGCCTCCGAAAATGCAGAGACGCGCGCGTGCTTGAATGCGTCGGTCGGAACGGCCGGAATTTCGGCGGCCTTCGTCCACTTCTTCGGGTCGAGCCCGCGGGCGCGGACGAGGCGCGCGAAGCCTTCGACGTGCTCGGCCTGGAAGCGGCCGATGTCGCACGCGAGAGCGTCGAAGGGCTCCGGCATCGAATCGCCGCTTTCGAAGGCATCGACGAATGCGCGCGAGCGCAGGTGGAGCGCTTCGCTCCGTTCGAGTTTCGACGCCGAGCTCACGAGCTTGCTTTTAGCACTTCGCCGAGCGCCTCCGCGAAGCCATGCAAGAGGTCCGGCTCGATGTCGAGCGGCGGCGTGAGCGTGAGGGCTTCACCTGCTCGTCCACCGGTGAGGACGAGGTAGCCGCGTTCGAGGAGTGCTCGCATGACCGTGAGCGCACGCGCGCTACTGCCGAGGTCGATGCCGACCATCAGCCCCCGCTGCCGAACAGCGACGCCGCGCTTCGCGGCCCTTGCTTCGAGCTGTTGGCGGAAGCCGTCGCCCGTCGTCTTCGTCTTCGCATGCTGCGTCCCGTCGGCGAGCGCGTCCAAGACGGCGAGCGCGGCGGCACAGCCGGCTGGCGAGCCGAAGTGAGTCGCGGTGTGGAGCGCCGTTCCGTGATGGGCGCCCCACGCTTGCATCGCGTGGGTGCGGCCGATCATCGCAGAGATGGGCCAACCGGCGCCCAGCCCTTTTCCGAGGCAGAGCACGTCGGGGAGGACGCCGTCATCGAGCGTCAGCGCGAGGGCGCCGGCGCGACCGGAGCCGCAGAAGATCTCGTCGGCGAGGAGGAGCCACCCTTCGGCGTCGCAGAGCGCGCGCAGCTCGCGCAAGAACGTCGGTGCGAGAGGCACGATGCCGCCACGGCCGAGCACCGGCTCGACGAGCACGCCGCCGATCGCTGCGCGCTCTTCGGGCGCGAGCCTCCGAAGACGATCGAGCACCGACGACGCCGTTTTTTCGTCGGCCGGGTACGGAAAGAACGACGTCCACGCGCCGACCTGCTCGCCGAACGGCGCGCGGAAGCCGGCCGAGAGCCCACACGCGGCGAGCGGACCGTGGCTGAGACCGTGATAGCCGCCTTCGAACGCGACGACGCGAGGGCGGCCGGTGAGCGCGACTGTCTTGAGCGCGGCCGTGAGGGCGTCGGCTCCCGACAGACCGAGCATGACGCGCGCCCCCTTCTCGGGGAAGAGCGCGGCGAGCCGCTCGCAGAGTGCGACCTTCACGTCGGACGCGAAGACATCACCCAGACCGAGGACGAGCTTCTCTTCTTGCGCGGCGACGGCCTTCTTCACGACCCCGGGCGAATGGCCGAAGACGAGCGCACCGAAGCCAGCGACGAGATCGACGTAGCGGTTACCGTCGACGTCGAAGACGTTCGCCCCTTCACCGCGCGCGTAGACGATGGGGCTCTGCGACGCGCCGCTCGTCTGTTCGCGAGCCCCTCGACGGGCATCGAACGCCGGGCACTCGACCGCGGCGAGCCGTGCGGCGAGCGCACGCGACCGCGGTCCGGGGGGTGGGGTGAGGATGTTCGGGGGAAGGCTCAACGCCTACGACATAACGCGATTTCTACCGCCGCGCTTGGCTTCGTAGAGCTTGGCGTCGGCGTCTTTGATGAGGTCGGTGCCGGTCTTTTCGTCGCCGCCGAGCTGCGCGACGCCGATCGAGATCGTGACCGTGATGTCCTCACCTTGGAAGACGAATTTCGAGGACTCGACCTTCTCGCGCAGGCCTTCGGCGAGTTGGTGCGCGCCTTCGAGGCTCGTCTCCGGGAGGATGATCGCGAACTCTTCGCCGCCGTAGCGCGCGAACACCTCGTCGCGGCGGATGCGTCCTTGGACGATGCGCGCGAGCTCCTTCAAGACGTGGTCACCGGCCAAGTGACCGTGGAAATCGTTGATCTTCTTGAAGTGATCGATGTCGAACATGATGAACGACAGCTCACGCTGATGGCGGCGGGCGCGGATCACTTCTTTCTCGAGGGCCTCGAGCAGGTAGCGCTTCACGTGCGCCTGCGTGAGCCCGTCGATGATCGTCATCCGGTAAATTTCTTCGTGGTACTGCGCCTCTACGTCTTGACCGGAGAGGTACTTGAAGATGGTCGGGCCGACCTTCACGCGGTCGCCGTTGGTCAGACCGAACTCACGCGAGATCTGATCGTCGTTGACGTAGGTTCCGTTCGTCGAGTTGTCGTCGACCGCGAACCAGGTCTGACTGCGTTGCTCGAAGTGAGCGTGGCGACGGGAGACCGAGTCACCTTCGAGGACGATGTTGTTCTCGGCGCCGCGACCAACGCGCAACGGCGAGGTGTCGAGCATGAACCGCTTGCCGAGGAGCGAGGGCTCTTTCGTGTAAATCACGACGAGACAGTCGTTGCCACGAGGCTTCGCCTCGTCTGCCAACGGCTTCTGTACGATTGTGGTAACGCGTGTTTTCTCTTCCGAATCGGCCACGCGATCACCCGGACGAGCTGCAAAGAAGACGAACCATTCGTTACGACAAACCCCTCTAAAAGCAGTGTATTCGGGCGCGCCGCCCAGGGTCAAGGCAGAGCGAGCGGCAATGACACGGCATGGCGGATGACATAGATCGGAGACCGACGTTTCTCGCCAGAACGTACGAATGCGGCGCATTTCGAGGTGGTGAGCCAGGCGTCGATGTCGGAGTGAGAACGACAGGTACGCTCCAAGCGATGACGAAGATCGTGTCCGCGGTGGTCGGCGACACCGATCGCACGGACGACAACGACCCCTTTTCGGGCGAGCCGACCGGTGACCCGCTCCTGGTGCGCGACCGAGATCGCAAGCCCTAACCTCTTCGTTCGGAGTAGCTCGTACGGAATGATCGTGCCGTCCGAAGCCGCGGCGCCGTCCGAGACGACGAGCGCACGCAAGGAACCAGGTATTCGCACGTCCGCGAGCTCATCATCTCCGATTTCGACGACGACGTTGGCGAGCGCGCGCATCGCGGCCAGTGGTGCGCGTAGATCGCCGGCCGGCGGACACGAGTCGGTCCTCCTCGCGGCCGCGTCGATGACGAGCACCGCCAGGTCCGCGCGCCGCGGCGACGTTTGATGAACGCCGTCGAGCACGAGGACCTCGGCGCCGCGTTCGAGCGCGAGATCGATCGCCGCCTGGCGATGCGGTGCGACGACGACGTCGGCGTAGCCGGCGAGCTCGATCGCGCACGCGAGGGCCTCGTCGCCCACGGCCGCGACGTCGTCGTTCGACCCGACGACGCGGGCGCGCCCGGGACGGGCCCGATGCGCGTGACCGATGACGGCGACCTTCTTGCCGGCCTCCGCCTCACGCTTCGCGTACGCGACCGCGAACGGCGTCTTGCCCGAGCCGCCGAGAGTGACGCCGCCGACCGTGACGAGCTTCACAGCGTACGGGACGATGAGGCTCTTCTCGAGACGAAGCGCCGCGACGTGCGCCCAGACTGAGCCGAGCGAGCACGCGAGGCGGCCACCGAAACGGCCTTTTTCGAGGGCATCTTGAACGGCGAGCACCCGAGCATGCTACACGCGACGAGGTGAAGGCTCATCTCGATCCGGAGCGAATCGCGAGGCAGCAGCTCGACGGCGACGTCCGCGCCACAGCTCATTTCGAGGGGCTCTTCGAGCGCAAGGTCGCTCGCATGACGATCTCGTCGCTCGCGTTCTTGCGCGGGTCGGCGCCATTTTTCTACGAGCTGCTCGAGACGCGCCCAGAGCTGGCGCGTGGTCCGAAGGGCAAAGGTTGGATCTCGGGCGATCTTCATCTCGAGAACTTCGGCGCCTACCGCACCGACGGTCACGCCCCCAGCAGCCGCGTCGCGTTCGGCGTGAACGATTTCGACGAGGCGATCATCGGCCCCTGGCGCATCGACGTCTTGCGCCTCACGACCAGCATGATCTTGGCGGTGCGC